>PVMK01188919.1_pt1 | contig 65062 bp, 58 predicted proteins | sample 1853481 | NCBI WGS metagenome assembly PVMK01 (sample SAMN08533507, study PRJNA380276) | Marine sediment metagenome, whole genome shotgun sequencing project.
TCGCGTGACATGGAATATACTCGCCTTGCCCTCTAGGCAAGGCTCGGGCGGACAACTCGGCGAGACGCCAGGCTGGGGCCCGGTGAACCCCAACGCGCCGGAGTGTCCGAGGATCGCGTAGTACTCGCCCTCCGTCGTAATCGCCAAGTTCCGCTTGTTCTTGAGGGTACTCTTCAATCGCCAGGACACATCGGGGATGGTGATCCGGCTGTCGGTCGACCGCTGGAATCGGTAGACGGCGTAGCCGCCAATGAAGAACTCATCGGTCGCACCGCGGCCAAAGTCCTCGTCGTGCCATGCGAGGACGTTGACGATCTCATTCACCCGCCGATCGAGGTTGGTCAGGTAGGCCAGCGGGAAGATCGAGCGCTCAGGGAACGTCGTGTAGAACGGCTTGAAGTTCGGGTTGGTCGCGGCCCCGCTGCTGCCGTCAGCAGTTGAGGAGGTCACCGAGCTGATCACCGGATCCTGCGAGAGGCGGTCGTAGACGAACGCATAGATCAGCGGGGTTTGCCGCGTGTCGCCCTTGCTGATGCCGCGAGCCAGGGTGATCGGCCGCGTGGCGAACAAGATGCGGTCGAAGGTCTCGCCACGCAGGAAGTCACCCCACTCGGCAAGGCCGTTGCCGGCGTGCGTCAGAGTGCCCATGCCCCAGTGCGATTCCATTCGGCCGACGCGGATCTGGCCGATGGGGACCAGGAATTCGATCCAAGCGCGCTCCAGCTTGAGCGACTCGGTGAGGTCGAAGCCATTGACATCGGTCTTGGACTGGTCGACGGCGAAAAGAGGGACGCCGAATACGCGAGCGTTATCGCCGAACGTGACGTTGTCCAGGCCGTCGATCGTGAACCGAAGGCGTGCGATCGGAAGGTCCGGGTTGGGGCCGTAGGTGACCTCGGGATCGAGACGCAGGCGCATGTAGCCGTAGGACGCGTTCTTGCTTGGGAAGCGCGATGCGCTCGGGATGCTCCCAACGGGCATCGGGGCGTTGCCGATCCAGTTGTAACGAGCCCGGTAGTACCCGTGGAACTTGAACTTCAGCGGGATGGCTTCGTCGCCTTTTTGCCGAACAGATTGTCCGACGTCGCCGATGCTGGCACGCATCCTCTCGCGCTCGGCTGCTTCGGTGCCCATTCCAGCCTCGCCGACTTTCGGCGGGGTGCTGTCGACGGGGGGCCGGGCGCCAACGACGGTGGGCGTTTCGGAGTCCTCCTCCATCGCCTTGAGCTTGTCGAGCTCGGACATGGGGGCTTCGGCTTCCGTGCCCTCAGCCGCAGCTTCAGTCGCGTCTTGCGCGGCGACCGGTCCAGTTGACAAAAACGCCACCATCATGGCGACAACCGCGATCCATCCATACTTCACAACGCACCTCCACCTAACTCATCGAGAGCGCACCGAATCCCGGAGTCGATGTGAACCCCAGTGTTGCGAAGAATGCACAAAGGCGGAACGTTCTGTCTACCCCCTTCTTGCATGGTTCTGCGCATCGGGGCGTGATCCCGTCGACCAAATGTCGCGAATTGCCTGGCCTAACGCAGGCTACCGTTCCGGATTTCGAATCTGTCGATCGCAGGAATCCACTGGTTTCTACGGACCAAAGTACGGCTTGCCTAGCTCGCGTCGCGGCACTGACCAAGCCTCGTTCGACGCTGAACATGCAAACCCGTCTCCCGTAACGTGATCAGCAGGACTTCCTTTTGATGCGGCCGATCGGCGCGCATATTCTGCGCTACTTCGCCGTTTTCGGTCGCGGCCTCATGCCGAGACGGAGCTTGTACGCGTAGAGACGACGGAGGTGGCGAAGGAAGCGGAGCTGCTCCTCGAGCGAGAGCTTGCTTTCGCCGTGTTGCCGGTCCGCGAAGTGAATCGGCACCTCGCTCGGATTCCTGAAGTCGCCCCTCACGAAAATTTCGAGTGCAATCTTGTAGCCGATCGGGGAAAGACGGCTCGCGTCGGGCATGTCGGCGCGTCGAAACGCGAAGAAGCCGCTCATCGGATCCTCGAGAGGGCACAGGGGCTTCGCTAAGAGTGAGGCGATCACGGAGTTGAGCTTGCGCAAGAGGCTCCAGCCGTCGTGGATCGAGCCTCCTTGGACGTAGCGTGAGCCGAGCACAAAATCGCTTTCGCCGCTTCGCAGTCGTTCGACCATGCTCGAGATCGCGCTCGGCGGGTGAGAGAGATCGGCGTCCATGACGACGACGATGTCCCCGGTCGATACCGAGATACCGTGAAGCACGGCTGTGGCCAGGCCCCGCTCGCCAGGTCGCATCACCAACCGCACCGGAAACCGTTCGGCAAGCTCGGCGCAGATCTCCTCGGAGCCGTCCTGCGAATCGTCGTCGATGAACAGGAGCTCGTAGTCGAGCCGGACGCCTCCAAGAGCTTCATCGACGGCTCTTGCTACCCAGGGAAGATTGTCCGCCTCCCGGTATGTCGGCACCAGGATGGAGATCACAGAAGCTTCTCTTTAGCACGGATCGATGAACGTCCGGTACCAGAGCTCGAGAATCATCAGCGCCCAGATCTGATCGCCGCGGGGCTCTCCCCGCTGGTGTCGTCGGAGCAGAGTTTCGATGGCTGCGGGGTCGAAGATCCCACGCTCGCGCGCGGTCTGGTCGAGCAAGATGTCGCGCGACATCGGCGCGAGGTCTTCCCTCATCCAGCGATCGACTGGCAGTCCAAATCCTTGCTTCCGTCGCGTCAGAATCTTCGCCGGCAGGAGCGGCCTGGCGACCTCTCGCAGGATGAGCTTGGTCGTGAGCCCGCGGAGCTTCATCTCGCCCGGGAGAGACGCAGCGAACGCCATCAACTCTTGATCGACGAGCGGGCATCGCACCTCCAGCGAGTGTGCCATCGAGGCGATGTCGACCTTCGTTAGAATGTCGTCTGTGAGGTACGTTTGAATGTCGAGGTCGAGGAGGCGGTTGACTGGGTCGGAAGCTGTCGATGCTGCGTAGAGCTCGCCAAAGCGCTGCGCGACGAGGTCCTCGGCGAAGCGCTCGCGCATGGCCTGCCCGTACAGCGCAACCCGATCTCCGTGCGGGATGTGCGCCGCGAGGCCGAGGAAGCGAACGTGCTCCGGCTCCATCAGCCGGCGGCCGAAGTCGCGCACTTTTTGTGCCGCCGGGATCGGAATGTTACCTAGTGTTTTCGCGAGGACTGAGGGCAGCGGCCCCGGGAGTCGCCGTAGCGCGCGCGCCGTCCGTGAGTGCGAGTAGCGGCGGTAGCCCGAAAAGGCCTCGTCGGCGCCATCGCCGCTCAGCGCAACCGTGACGCCGGTGCGCGTGTATTCGCACAGGTACCAAGTCGGCAGCGCCGAGGTGTCGGCGAAGGGCTCACCATAGTGGCGAACGAACTCCGGAATGACCGAGGCCATGTCGGGCTGGACCACGATCTCGTGGTGGTCGGTGCCGTATCGATCGGCCACCATCCGCGCATAGGGAAGCTCGCTGAAGTCCTTGCTCGTGAAGCCGACTGCGAATGTCTTGACCGGCTGCGACGACTGCATCGCCATCATTGCCACGACCAGAGACGAGTCGAGCCCGCCCGAGAGAAAGGCCCCAAGCGGAACGTCCGACACCATGCGAATCCGGACGGCTTCTTCGACCTGCGCGTGCAGACGTTCGGTCAGCTCGGCCAGTGAGCCGGTTGCAGGTCGGTCGAATCGAAGTTGGAAGTAGCGCTCGGGCTCACCAATGCGCCCCGCCTCGCAAACCAACCGACAGCCGGCCGGGAGCTTGTGTACTCCTTCGAACGCGGTCCACGGCGACGGCACGTACTGCAGGGACAAGAACGCGTCGATCGCATCGATGTTCGGTCGCCGCTCGAAGTGACTGGACTCGGCCAGCGCGCCGAGCTCGGACGCGAACACCAGGCCCCTCCGGCCCGCATGATAAAAGAGGGGCTTCTTGCCGAATCGGTCGCGCGCGAGCACTAGGCGCCGCCTCGGTCCGTCCCAAAGTGCAAGGGCGAACATCCCGCGCAGGTGATCGAGAAAGTCCACCCCTTCCTCTTCGTACAGGTGAACGAGCACCTCCGAGTCGGACCGCGATCTGAAGGTGTGCCCCTTGGATTGAAGGTCGCGCCGAAGGTCTTGGAAATTGTAGATCTCGCCGTTGACAATGACGGCGATCGAGCCGTCCTCGTTGGTCATCGGTTGGGCGCCCTCCGGCCGGAGGTCGATGATCGACAGGCGGCGATGGCCGAGCGCACAGGGGCCGTCGGTCAGGTATCCGTGATCGTCGGGTCCGCGATGCACCATCGCGTCGCACATTCGCCTGACGGCTTCGTCGTCCGGCGCGGCCTTGGGGTCGGCTGCTAGCGTGCCTGCGATGCCGCACACGGCGTCAGGCTCCCTTCGGCTGTTCGGGTGCGCACCAGGCGCGAAGCCATACCAGGTTTACGGCGAGCGAGATACCGAGGCCGATGACCCCGACCTGCCCGAGCGACCGCAGGCCGGGGCTGTCGGCGGTCATCAAGGCGCCGAATGCAACCATCGAGGTGAGAGTGGACGCGGCGACGGCCTTGTAGGTCGCGTACTTCTGGCGCGCACCGTCGTAGTCACGTGCCCAGCGGACATGCACGGCGCCATCGACGGCAAGACCGACCACGACGGGCACCGCGAGCAGGTTGTAGAGATGAAGATCGATCCCGAAGAGAGTTAGCGTTGCCGCGAAGAAAATCGTGCTCAATGCCGTTGCGAGGAACACGTCGCGCGTGACCGAGAAGGATCGACTCGCGATCGCGGTGGGGGCGATCAGGCCCAGAAACACCAGGGCGATAATCCACGGCGAGTCTGCGATCAGCGCGGGCGTCACCTCGCCGAGGAGAGCTGCGGCGGATGCAAAGGTTACCTCTGGATGCGCCTCGCGCAGTTGGTCGAGCCACATGGCGAGCCGCTCCATGGCTGCTGCGTTCGAGCCCCGCAGCGGGACGTAGATGATGCCGCTCTTGCCCGTCGAGCCGTCTTTTGAGACGAGCGTTGCGGCGAGCCATTCGGGGATCTGCTCAGGCTGCGGCGGCCCATCGACGTCGACCCAGGGTTCGAGCTCGTCCAGCTCTTCGAGGAGCTTGGTGTCCTGGCGTTCGGTCGCCTTTTCCCGGGCTCGTGCCAGCGTTGCTTTGAGATTCGCCAGGATCTCGGTCTTTTCGTCGGAGTCTTCCGGAAAGATCACCTGTGCGGAGACCACGACCGGTTCGACGCCGAGCGCCTCCATGCCGCCTTTGATCATCAGCTCGTCTTCGATCGCTGCGTTGACCGCCTCTCGCGACTTGCCGATGTAGAGCACGTTGATGTTCCCGCGGGCGCGCATCAACGAGGCGTCGATGCCATGGTCGACACCCTTGGGCTGAAGCTTGTTCAAGTTGGACTCGAACCCAACCTGCAGGGCCAACGGAATGGCCAGGAGTCCTGCCAGCAGCACGACCGATGCAAGGCGGCGATTGCTTCGGTCCTTTGCCGCCGGCTGCCGATAGGCTCGGTCGCTGCCGGGGACTAGGCGAACCGTGCTCGGGAAGACGGCGAGCGTCCAAAGCAGCGTCACCATGATGCCGAGCGACGCGATCCAGCCCATCTGGGAGAAGCCCTGGAAATCGGTCATCGAGAGGGCACCGAAGCCACAAGCGGTCGTCAGGCCCGCGACCAAGAGCGACACCCACAGCTCCTGCACGCTTGCCTTCGCTGCCGCGGCCGCGCTCAACCCCTCCGACCGCGCGGACTGGTAGTGCATCAAGAGGTGAATGCCGAAGTCGATCGCCATGCCTACGAGGATGGCGAGCGCGGCGGCGCTGATGATATTGATCTTGGGCTCGATGAGAACGACGAGTCCGACGGCGACGGCGAGACCGCTCAACAAGGGGACCATGAGCTGCACGACCGCCGTGAGGTCACGAAAGAACACCAGCACCATGAGCAGCGAGCCCAGAGCGGCGAGGATCGACACCAGGCGAAGGTCGTTCAAGATGATGCCGTGCTCGAGAGGCGCCACGCGGTAGCGGCCGATGACTTCGATGCGTGTTTCTTCGGGCTGCGACTGCGCCAACGGGATCGTGACCGCCTCAGCGCGCTCCTTGATCATCCGGGCATAGCCGAGGTCTCCGGGCGAGCCGCTCAACATGACCTGCACGGCGCATACCGAGCCTTCATCGTTGCAAAGCGCTTGCGGCCCTTCTTCCCCTTCGGCGCCACCGCCAGCCTGTTTGGCGGATTCGCCGGTAAGCTGCCGGAGCACCGTTCCCGCGGGAGAGCGATCGACCGCTTCTCGAACCTCATCGCTGCTAGGCAGCTTCGGTGGGTCCGCGATGGTCACGCACAGTGGCGAGGTCTTGCAGACCTCCCAATCGAGCGCCTCTTCTGCAAGCTCGCTCCATTCGTAGAGGGTGTCTGCGTCGACGTAATAGAGCGCGCGCTCAGTGAGCGCGTCCAAGCCGTAGCTGGTCATGACCCACACCGTTTCGGGCCACTCCGCGAAAGTCTCCGCGAGCTGGGCGACGAGGGCCTTGTTGCGGTCCGGGTCGTCCGAGGCGACGAGGATCGTGAGAGGCTCTTCTAGCCCTAGCTCGTCGCGTACCTTCTCGATCGACAGCACCGAAACGGAGTCGTCCGGCAGGAGTGCCTCGAGTCCCGTATCGAGCTGAAGACCTCTCGCTATCCAAACCCCGAGTGACGCGAGACCGAGCGCAACAACGAGTGTCAGGAGTGATCGCGTCACTGCGCGGAACTATGAGCTCCGGCATCCAGAGCACGACTCCGGCCAAACCTCTGGCCGTCGGCGATGCCCAGGTCGAATGTTTCCTGCAGCCCGCGGGGGTTCGCGTAATCGAACTTGTCGATCTTGATCTGCTCTGACGGCTGCACCCATGTCACGCGCGTTGTCGAAGGGAGCTTGCGCTCGTACTTGCGGCTGAGCAGAACGAGCGTCTCACCCGGCTGCTCGTCGGCGAGACGGACGGGGATGTTTTCGATCAAGCCACCGTCGAGCACCTTTCGACCCCCGAGGTGGCCTTCCGGCAAAATGGGAGGTATGCACGATGCCGCCAGCACCATGCTGATGTAGTCCTGCAGCGTGTGGCAGTCGGTCGCTCGTCCGATGAGGGGCTTGAACCCGGCTTTCGCAGGCCACCTGGGATGAATGGGATCTTTGCGGAGCGTTTTTTCCAGGCCGTAGATGCAAAGCGCCGTCGTTGCGCCGATCGCCCCGCCGAGCCACTTCGGGTACCCGCTCATCAGAAAGTGAACCGAAGTCTTCTTGAGGGTATCCAAATCATCGGGTCCGACGAGCTCCCTCAGAGCTTCGCGGTACATGCGAGCATGCGGCAGCAGAGTGCCCTGCCGGAATGGATTGATGTTCTTCCAGTGGATGTTCCTCGGGTTCTTTGCCGTGAAGTCTTTGAAGAGATCCAGCGCGTAGTGCGACCGGTCGAGGACTGCCGCTGTGGCCATCGCACAGCCCGCGCTCGTCGAGCCGACAAATTTCACCGAGGTCTGGAGATCGAGCCCCGCCTCCTTGGCGCCTTCCCAGAAGCCGAGCTGCCAAAAACAGCGGCTGCCTCCACCGGCAAAGATCGCGTTCCGAAACTTCATTAACCCGCCGTTCGTGACCCGTGAGGGCCTTGCTGTCGAGCCGAAGCCAGTTGCCTGGGCCGCAGAATCGGGTAGACGAAGCGCCCTTCCGCAGCAGCCCCATTTGGGCATCGGAGTACCAGTCATGCCACCGCTCGTCGTTTGTCTCGATCTCGAAGGCGTCCTCATTCCCGAGGTGTGGATCGCGTTTGCCGAGAAGACCGGAATAGATGCGTTGCGGCGCACCACACGCGACGAGCCCGACTACGACAAGCTCATGCGCGGGCGGCTCGACATCCTCGACGAGCATGGGTTCAAGCTTTCGGACATCGACGAGGTAATCAGCACGATGGAGCCCTTGCCGGGCGCGAGGGAATTTCTCGATGAGCTTCGCGACCGGACGCAGCTGATCATCCTGAGCGACACCTTTTACCAGTTTGCGATGCCCTTCATGCGGAAGCTCGGGCAACCGACGCTCTTCTGCCACGAGCTATTGACCGACGAGACCAATCGGGTGACCGGTTACCGGCTCCGAATCCCCGACGGTAAGCGCAAGGCCGTCGCCGCGCTCAAGAGCATCGGCTTTCGAGTACACGCCGGCGGTGACAGCTACAACGACACGACCATGCTGAAGGAAGCGGACCGCGGCATCTTGTTTCGATGTCCCGACAACGTGGCCGAGGAGTTTCCGCAGTTTCAGCGAACCGATGCGTACAGCGAGCTACTTCCCGCGCTGCTGGACTAGGGACCGTCGCCGTAAACCACGGCGTGCACCGCTTCGGCGGCCTGCACGATCCCCAAGCCCGGGTCCGTCAGTAGATCTGTTTCGATGCTGCGGACTTGACCCGCTCGGCAAGCAGAGAGCGAGCGGAAGCCGGGATGGCGGCAAAGGGAGCGCTCGGTGCCGGGATTGGTGATGACCCACGGCGGGTCGAGGCTGAGTAGCTGTTCGTTGGTATACGCGGGCCAGCCGCTGAATCCCGCTTCTGCCGCCACATCGATGAGGCCTCCTGCGACGAGCACGTCGTGGAAGCTCGTTCCTGCGGCGCCGCCGTAGAGCCGGGCCCCGTGGATGCCGACGTAGAGGCCGCGTTGCCTGTCCCCGTCGGCGATGTCCGCCGACACCGCCTCCAGCTGCCCCACGAGCTCTTCGACCAGCGCCGTGCCGCGCTCAGGCACGTCGAGCACTGCAGCCAGCTGCCCGATGTTCGGCAATAGGGTTTGCAAGCCCCGCATCGGCCCCATGTCGAAGACGTTGAGCCCGGCGTCTTTGAGGCGCTCGACCTGGCGCCGATCGATGAAGCTGTTGATGAACACGATGTCGGGCCGGAGCTCGATAATCGTTTCGATGTCGCGCGCATGCTCGACGCCGATTTTGTCTCTATAGATCCGAGACGTCTGGGTCCGAAGCGTATGGCCGCTAACAGCGAGTAAACGGCCCGGTTCGATGATTTCGATCAGAACCTGGTCTGCGATGGTGCTCGTGCTGACGATGCGCGCGTAGCTATGTATGCGTATGCGTTCGCCTGTTGCATCTTCGACGGTGCGCGTGCCGTCGCTCCGATCGTCAGAGGGCGTTCTCTTCGAGACGGCAGCCGTGAGAGCAGCGGCTGTCAGCAGGGCAGCTACCAGGAGCGCACCATTGATGCTGTTGACACGCTTCATGTCATTCCGGGCTCGAAGTCTCTATGTCGGGCTCGAAACCGATGCGCGCGTTCTCGATGAGCTTCACGCCGTACACGGCACGGATGGGCTCGGCGCTGACCACGTCCCGAGTGTCGCCCTGCTCCACGACGCGGCCCTCTTTCAACAAGAGGGCGCGGTCGGTCGTGCTGCGCGCGTCGGCGAGATCGTGCAGCACGACGATGAGTGTATGATTGTGTGCGGCGAGCTTTCTGATCAAGCGCAACACGGAGAGTCCCTCGCCCACGTCGAGCGCCGAGGTCGGTTCGTCGAGCAACAAAATCGACGCGTCCGAGGCAAGCGCGCGGGCTAGCAATACGCGCTGCTGCTCTCCAACCGAGAGTTGGGTGAAGATTCGATCGCGAAGGACATCGGCGTGCGCCGTTTCGAGGGCGTGGTCGATCGCCTCCTGATCGCTGCGGGACACACCGCCAAACCCGCTGCCATGCACGTAACGGCCCAGTGCGACGACCTCCTCGACCGACAAGGCGGACCTCAGCAAGCTGCGCTGCGGCACGTAGGAGATTCGTTTGGCCCTTTGGCGCGGAGAAAGAGACGCGAGGTCCGTGTCGGCGATCTCGACGCGACCGCGGTAGGGCAGCAAGCCGGCCAGTGCCTTCAGTAGCGTGCTCTTGCCGGCCCCGTTCGGACCAAGCAGGGCGAGGACCTCACCAGGGCTGGCGTCGAGGGTCACGTCTTGCAGCACGCGTCGGCCGCCCAAGGTGACGCTCACGCCTTTGGCGCGCAGCGTCGCGAGCTCGGCGCCATCACGCATACGCGCGCTCCCGGCGAAGCCTAATGAGGAGTAGCAGGAACAACGGAGCGCCGATCAAGCCGGTTACGACCCCCAGCGGGATCTCGCTGCGCGAAGGGATGACGCGCGCGATGATGTCACAAGCGACGAGGAAGATGCCGCCTGCAAGCGCTGCCGCGGGAATCAGCCGTTGGTGCTTCGTGCCTGCAAATGGCCGAAGCATGTGGGGTACGACGAGACCCACGAAGCCCACGTTGCCGCCCACCGACACGGCGCCGGCAACCAACATGCTGACCCAAATCGCAGACCACCAGCGTACCGCGCCAACGTTTGCGCCCAACGACTGGGCCTCCTCTTCTCCGCTCAACAGAAGGTCGAGAGATCGGCCCCAAGACCAGCAAGCCACGAGTGCGGCGGTGATCAGCGGGAGCGCGAAGGCCAGCTGACGCGGCCCGGTTCCGCTCACCGAGCCGAGCGAGAAAGACACGACCGCTCTGCCAAGCTCCCAGGTTTCTTGCGCGATGCTGGTGACGAAGGCGCTCAAGCTCAAGAAGAGCGCGCTCAGAACGAAGCCGGTGAGTAGTAGAGCGAGAAGATCCTGTGTGATCCGCAAGAATAGCAGTAGAACCGCGAGGGCAGCCAAGGCACCGACGAAACACCCGATGGGGACGATCATTTCGGGAACGACGAAGCTGGTTCCGACGCCGGTAAGTCCGTACGTGAGCAGGGCGACTTGCCCACCGAAGCTTGCGCCCGCTGTCGTGCCGAGCACCGAGGGACTCGCGAGCGGGTTGCGGAACAAGCCTTGCACGACGACACCACCTACCGCCAACGCTGCTCCGGCGACAAACGCCGCAGTCAGCCGATAGCCGCGCAGCTTCAGGAATGTATCGCGAAGCTCCGGGTCGGCGAGGTCGCCCGATCCGACGAGCACGGCGAGCACTCCGGCGACGAGCAACAGCAGGAACAGCAACGGATAGAGCCGCACGGCGCGTCCTTACCACGCGTCCCGAGCGGGATCGATGCGCTTCGCGGACGATTGACCGTGTCGGGGGGATCGGTCATCGTCGGCTCAAGCAGGGAAGTCGGTGTGAGGCCGGCGCGGACCCGCCACGGTATGTGACTGAATGTTCTGTCGTGATGCCACTGGGCGATGAGCCTGGGAAGGTGACAGAGCCTGGGGTCACGAGCCCGGAAACCTGCGAACGTGTTTTTGTGCCTATCACCTCGGGGATGGTGAGAGTCGCGCGTCGGGATTCCTGTTCCGTTCGATCGACCGTTCCCGAACCAGGAACGGGATTTGGACGACATCGGGCAGCGGCGAAACGAGCGAGTGGGACGGCGTCTTCGTCGCAGCTGGCTTGCGTTCGCGGGTCTCGTCGCGGTGCTGGCATCGGCAGCTCCGACGACCGCCCAGTTCGGTGAAACGGCCAAAGTCACGCGTCCCATCCCTGCGACCAACTCGCTCGACGCCACCGCAGCGGGCAGCGAAATCCTCATACGAGACCGCATCGTTGCGCAAACGACCGACCAGTTGCTGCAGGAGTCAGCGGGCACGCGCATCGTTGCAGCGGGAGGCCCCGGTACGCCTTTTTGCATCCGCCTACGAGGTGTGGCCTGTGATCAGGTCACGGTGATGCTGGGCGATGTGCCGATCAGTAGTCCAGATACCGGACCATTCGACCTGAGCTTGGTGCCCCTAGAAGCGCTGGATGGGTTCGAAGTGTTCCGCGGTGGAACGCCGGCGTGGCTCAACGATGGCGCCGTCGGGGGTGTGCTCCGCTTGCGGCCCCGCACGTACAAAGAGAACGAGGTCGGCGGGCGCGCGACCGCGGGCAGCTTCGGATCGTGGAGGGCCAATTTGTTTGGCGCTGCGGCTGGCGAGAAAGTTCAGTTCTTCGGCACCGCCGGAGCTGCCGGAGCCCAAAACGACTACCCGTACCTCGACGACAACGGAACACGATTTGATCCCAGCGACGATGTCGAGCGTGACCGCCAGAACGCCGATTTTCTCGAGGGGTTTGGCTTCGCCAACCTTCGCGCCGAGACCAGCGAATCAAGTCACCTCAACCTCGTGTTCCTTGGGCTCGGGAGGAATCGGGGTGAGCCGGGACCGGGGTCGAGCCCCGCACTGCGAGCGCGCACGAGCACGACACGGCTGATCGGATCGGCTTCCTGGCTTCAGGAAAAGGGCGGGGCGCATCCGTACCGCCTTCAGGTGGCCGCGAACTACGACTACGGCAGGAATCAGTTCACGGACGAATTCGGAGAGATCGGAAACGGTGGTCCCGCGCGCATCGACGATCAAACGCATGCGATGTTCGGTCGCGTAGCGACATCGGTCGAGGTCATGCCCTGGTTCGAGGTCACGACGATTGCCTCCGCTCGCTACCAAGTGTTTGATCCCACAAACGAGCTTTCTCTCATCCAATCTCGTTCCTCCGACCGCTTATCCGCCGCGGGCACACTGGAGACCCGCTTTTTTGGGGAGCTCGGCAAGGTGGCTTTGGAGCTCCGCCCGAGCATTCGGCTGGGTTGGACCCGTGTTTCGATTCGGCAATCGCCGTTGGTTGGGCCGACCGAGAGCGAAAGCTCGGACTTCCTTCCGACCTATCGAGTTGGAACAGCGGTTGCGCCACTCGAATGGCTCTCGTTTAGAGGTTCGATCAGTAGCGGGCACAAGCTGCCGTCGTTGCTTCAGCTCTTTGGCAATGGTTCCACCGTGGTGGCAAGCCTGGGCCTCGTTCCCGAGCGCTCTACAGCACTTGATGGGGCGGTCACGGCGCGCGGCCATACCGGGGTCGTCAGCGGTTACGCATCCGTCGGGGCATTCGTGGCACGCATCGACGACATGATCCGCTTTCGGCCGTTACCGCAAGGCACGTTCAAGGCGGAGAACATCGATGCGGGGCGAACTCGAGGGGTCGAAGTCGAGCTTCGCGGAGGCCTCACCCAGCACTTCCTCCTCCAGGGCGAGATGACCTGGACGCAGGCAACCGACGAGGCGACTGGAAACCAGTTGCCAGGACAACCCGAATGGGTCGCGTTCGCGCAGCCAGAGGCGCACTCGGGGACACTGTCGAAGTGGGTCTCGGACATCATGGGTTTCTTCCAGGTGCTTTACGTTGGCAAGAGCCACAACGACCCAGCGAATCTAGTCGAGATCCGCGCGCGCACGGTGCTCGCGACGGGCGCGGGTGCCGACCTGTTTGAAGGGCGCTTGGGATTGAGCTTTCGGATCGACGACCTGCTCGACGTACGCGGTGTTGATCTCTTGAATTTTCCCCTGCCCGGGCGCCGGTACACAGGCAGGCTGAGCTATCGTCAGGCGTGGTAGGTTGACTTCGCAGCGTGCGAAAGTACGATTTGCGTTCTTGCGAGGGTCGAAGACGACTTCATCGAAGTCGTTGGAGATAGATCGACGGAGGGAAATCCGTTCGGTTGAACAGGGAAGTCGGTGAAAGGCCGACGCGGACCCGCCACGGTATGTGACTGAATGCGCTGCCACTACGCCACTGGGTGAAAACCTGGGAAGGCGGCAGAGCCTGTGGTCACGAGCCCGGAGACCTACCCATCGTGAGCTCACCCAAATCGTCTCGGGGATGGCGGGTAGCTACATGGTCACAGTTCCACGATTGAACGCGCCTTGTTTCTGTCCTTCCTCCGCCGAGGCTGGAGGAAGAAAATGGAACGGGAACTCAAATTCACTCTTCTAATCTGTGTCGCGCTTGCAACGGTCGGCTGTGGCGACAGCACCGGCAGCACCGCTGCACTCGAACCGCTCGATGCCACGCCGCGGTACGCGGTCGTCAGCTCCGACTTTAGCAGCTCGTCTATCGCGATGCTCGACCAGGATTTCGGAGTCATCGACGAGAGCTGGTTAAACTCCGGGACGACGTACCCGGGCCTGGTCGCGACCCTGTCCGGTGACGTCGTGTTGCCAACCCAGCAAGCGCGCGACGGAACGTTTGCCGTGATCGATCGCTTCTCGACCGATGTCGTCACTCGTTTCTTCGTGCCGAGCGGGAATCTCAACGGGCAGGTGCGCACCCATGGCGACATCGGTGAGACGGGTTTCTCCTCGAATCCGCAGGACTTCATCTTCGTCGACGAAGACAGCGCCTGGGTCCCACGCTACGAATCGAACATCAATCCATCGGCTTCCGCTGAAAACCAGGGGAACGACCTGTTCGAGATCAATCCGAGTGACATGAGCGCGACGGGCGCCCGAATCGACCTCTCCTCGCTCAATACGACAGCCACCGTGATGACCCAAGATGGGCCGGTCGAAGTGGACGTGTTTGCACGTCCTAGTCGTGGCGTGCTCGTCGGCTCGACCATCGTAGTCGGCCTCGACCGCATCAGCGCCAGCTTCGATGCGGCCGGACCCGGCATGGTTGCTGTCGTCGACCTCGAGGATGAGTCGGTCACGGGCCTGGAGCTGCCGGGCTTCAAGAGCTGCGGGAACGCTGCGCCCGTGCCAGGAGCGCCCAGCAAAGTTCTGGTGGCGTGTGTCGGGTTCGCACAACCCTTTGGTGACGAGCCGCAGATTCGGGCGTCTTCCGGAATCGCGATACTCGATGTGGGCGAGAGCGGTGTGATGATCGAGCGGATGTGGCGAGTGGCCGACCACCCCACCGAAGCTATCGCGGTCAACTCCGTCGTCGCGATCGACGAACGGCGAGTCGTTGGGGTTGCGACCGGCGACTTCGCGACGACGGTGGACGAGTTGTACTTGCTGGACCTCGTAACCGAGGGACAAGACCTCATCCATGCGTCGGACGGTTCTTTCGTCATCGGTCTCTCGGCCTACGACCTGGATAGCGAGATGCTCTACGTGCCGGACGCCGTTGCGAACGCGGTGGTGGAGCTCGCCGCCGACGGAGACGGCTTCGTCGAGGCGGGCTCGACCCAGATTGCCCCAGGCCTCGGTCTTCCGCCAACGAAGGTCTATCTACTCGACTGACTCCCGGTGTCAGTGCCGGTGTCAGTGTCAGTGCCAGTGTCAGTGCCAGTGTCAGTGTCAGTGTCAGTGTCAGTGTCAGCGTCAGCGTCAGTGCCAGCGTCAGTGCTGGTGCCGGGCTCGGCGTCCGTCTCGCCGTTCTCCTTGGCTTCTTTTCGGGCCTTCCTCTTTTTGTACTTGTCCTGGGCGTCTTTGGCGCCTTTGCCTGCGATGGAGATCGCGCCCGCGACGTAGAGGACGAGCGCCGATCGATTGGACTTTGTCCGCTCGTAGAAGCTGACGTTCGCGTCGCGATCGAGTGTGAATGCCAGGGCATCTCCCCTGCCGAAGTATCCGATCGCGCCGACGGTAAAGCGGTACCCGCTCGTGTCGACGCCGATCGAGACTGAAGCGCCGTACATGTTCACCTGATCCGGGCTGTACTCTGTCGCGGTGGCGGGCACGTCGGGCGCGGCGGAGATGTTGGTGAATAGGCCGCCGGCTACCGCGACCTTTCCAAACAAATGCTCGGCGCCCACCGCGACGTTAGGTGTCCAACGCCTTGCCGTCGAATTCACGAAGTAGATCCCCAGGCTTTGGTCGATGCCTTCGAGCTCTTCGGGGCGGTTGAAGATGTTTTGGTCCCGCACGCGGCCGTTGACGGAGGCATCCGCCGACAGGGTCGTGGTCGCGTTCGCCTGGAATTCGAATCCCGCCCGGAGCTCGAGCGGGATCGGGGCTCGTGTCGACAAATCTCCCTCATCGAACAGGAAAAACGCGGTGTTGCCCCCACTGACCGCGGCCGTGACGCGGTTGAAGACACTGCCCTTGTTGCTCACCCCGAACCCTGGGGGTTGAAACATGAACCCCAGCTGCCAGCGAGGGTTGATTCGATAGAGGGCCCCTAGACGGAAGAGGACCTCATACGTGGTCACCGAGAGCCTCGTACTCGTCGTCACCGAATCCCCGCCTACGCGGATCCCATTGTCGCCGAGCACGCCGCCGCTCGCGAGCCCAATGTCTTCATCGTAGTTGAAGCGCTGTTGCGCAACGAAAGCGCTCAGCCCGACGGAGACTTTTTCCGCAACTCGCGCCGCGAACGAGATGCCGTACCACCTCTCACGGTATGCTCTATTCAGACGTAGGTCGAGGCTGGACGCGGCCTCGATTTGCGTCACGGTCTCGCCGAAGCCCTCGCGCGCGACTTCCAAGGTGCTGTAGCCCAGCGCGAACTGGTGGTCGCCGAATCTCTTGCGCCCCAGCTTCACCACCGTGCCGATGAATCGCGGAAGAGTCGTCGTGCTCTTCGACGTGAAGTTTGCCTCGACGTTGGGCGAGTCAAAGGCGTCCTCTACGGTTTTTCTCGTAAACACGAGCGAGGCCAGGCTCCCCAGCAGCTGAAAGCGGCCGCCGGTCATCATGCCCGCGGGATTGTAATATGTTCCGGAAGGATCGTCTGCGATGCCTGTGAATGCGCCACCAAGGCCTATCGCGCGCTCGCCGATGGGAATGCTCCTGTAGTAGATCGCCTGAGCGGATGAACGGTTTGCAGCAAAGCTGCACGCGATCAGCACGGCGACGAGAAGCGTCGCAAACGCAATCGGTATCGAGCTCCCAGCTCGGCTCTCTGGGGCCAGCACACGGCGATAGTAGCGGCAGCGCGCCAAGGAGCTAGTCGTCGACCTGGCTCACTTTCCCTCGCGCTTTCTTCTGGTCGCCCCGCCGGCGTTTGGTCTCGAGGCGTTTTCGTCTTGCCGTGCGGCTGGGCTTGGTCGCCACGCGGCGCTTCGGCGGCACGAGGGCTTTGCCGATCAACTGGCGCAATCTGTCGCGGGCGCGTTCGAGATTCTGCCTTTGCGAGCGCTCGGCCTGCGCGCTTAACACGAGCGACCCGTGGGCATCGATCCGTTTCCTCGCCAGCTTTCGAAGACGGGCCTTCTGTGGGCGGGTCAGCGCCTCCGTGCCGCGGAGGTCGAATCGAAGCGTCACCTTCGTAGAGACCTTGTTGACGTTCTGCCCGCCGGGACCGGACGCGCGGCTGGCGCTCCAAGACAGATCCCGCGCAGGGACCGTCAAGCGATCGTTGATGACGAGATCCTTGCTCGTCGCGCGTGGTTCGGCCGTCATTGCAGTCTCAGCCTCCCGATGGGCGGACTAGTCCTCGACGCGAGCCAGTACGTCCCGGACGCGAGCTTCCCACGGAGTCAGCGGTCCGACGACGTTCTCGGTCGCGGCCACATCGAGCACGCTGTAGCCCGGACGAGGCGCGGGGCGCGGAAACTCGTCACTCGTGCAAGGCTCCACCTGGCAGCCGGGGTTGACTACCTCGGCAATCAGCGCCGCCAGATCGAACCAGGTGCACTCACCACCATCGGTCACGTGGAAGACACCCCTGCTTCCCTGGTCCGCCAGCGTCAGGCTCACTTCGGCGAGCTTCCGGCTGTCCGTTGGGCGGCCTCGCTGGTCGTTGACGACGCGCAGGTTCTGCCGAGTCTTGGCGAGCTCGCGGATCGTCAGAACGAAGTTCTGGCCCCAGGGCGCGTACAACCAGCTGCTTCGCACGAGGAGGTGTTCCACGCCCGAACGTTGGATGAGCTCCTCTCCGAGCGCTTTGCTTCGGCCATAGGCATTTACCGGGTTCCTGGGATGGTCCGTCGGGTACGGCAGCGTGGCGGTTCCATCGAATACGTAGTCGGTGCTGTAGTGAAGAAGCTTTGCACCCACTGCCTTGCATCGCTCCGCCATCCGACCCACCGCATGGCCGTTGACCGCGTTGGCGAGGTCTTCGTGCTCTTCGGCTGCATCGACCAGCGTGTAGCCGGCGCAGTTCACCACCCATTGCGTTCCTGGCGTCACGAAGAGATCCAAGGCGGACTGCTCGGTGATGTCCAACTCCGCCAGGGTGGTGGCCACGTGGGCGATGCCGCGGGCCGTCAGGAGCTCGCTCCAACAGCGACCGAGCATTCCGTCAACCCCGATGACCACGACGTCATTCATAGCGCGGGAGGCTGTCGGTAGGGATGTCCGCCAACAGGCGGTTCTGTTGGTCCTTGGCCGAAAGGTGCGGAGATTGAATCGGCCAGTCGATACCGATCGCTGGGTCGTTCCAAGCTATCCCAATCTCGCTCGGCCCCGCGTAGAAGTCCGTGCACTTGTACGCGAACATCGCCTGCTCGCTGAGCACGCAGAAGCCGTGTGTGAACCCGGGAGGAATGTAAAGATGCCGCTTGTTCTCCGAAGACAGCTTGACGCCTTCCCAGCGGCCGAAAGTCGGAGAACCAACGCGCACGTCCACCGCGACGTCGAACACTTCGCCTTCGAGAACGAAGCAGAGCTTGCCCTGATCGTTTGGGTGCTGAAGGTGAAGACCGCGCAAGATGCCTCTGGCCGAAAGCGACACGTTGTCTTGAACGAATTCGCCCGGAATACCCGCATCTGCGTAGCGGTCCCGCGAGTACGATTCCATGAAGTAGCCACGATCGTCGCCGTGGACAGCCGGCTCGATGATCAGCAGGCCCGGGATTGCGGCGGCAGCGACTTTCATCAGATGTCCAAGCCGTTCGCCAAGGCTTGCAAGTACTGCCCGTATTCGGTCTTCTCGAGGGGTTTGGCGAGCCGCTCTAGCTGGTCCGCGTCGATCCATCCCTTACGAAAAGAGATCTCCTCCGGACAAGAAGCGCGCAAACCTTGGCGCTCCTGAATCGTCTGAACGAAATTGGCCGCCTGAAGCAACGCCTCCGGAGTCCCCGTGTCGAGCCAAGCCATGCCTCGTCCGAACTTCTGCAATCGAAGCTTGCCGGCGTCGAGGTACCTGCGGTTGAGGTCGGTGATCTCGAGCTCCCCCCTCGCGGACGGTTTGAGCGCTTTAGCGTGAGCCACGACATCCTGATCGTAGAAGTAGAGGCCGGCCACCGCGTAGTTCGACTTGGGAGCTTTGGGTTTCTCTTCGAGCCCGATGACTACGCCGTCGTCGTCGAACTCGGCCACGCCGTAGGCCGTCGGGTTGCTCACGTAGTAGCCGAACACCGTTGCTCCCTCGGCTTGCTGAGCGCTCTCCATCAACAAGCCCTGAAGCCCGTGCCCGTAGAAGACGTTGTCGCCGAGCACGAGCGCACATGCATCTCCATCGATGAAGCTCTCGCCGATCAAGAACGCCTGTGCGAGCCCGTCTGGGCTCGGCTGCACCGCGTATTCGATACGAAGGCCCCAGCTCTGTCCGTCACCCAGCAAGCCCTGAAAGAGAGCCTGCTCGTGCGGGGTCGTGATGATCAGGACCTCTCGAATCCCCGCGAGCATCAGCGTCGATAGGGGATAGTAGATCATCGGCTTGTCGTAGATGGGCATGAGTTGCTTGCTCAACCCTTTGGTGAGCGGATGCAGCCGTGTGCCGGTCCCACCCGCGAAGATGATGCCCTTGTTGATCATGCTCGCCCTCTATCCGGTTCGGTCGCCGTAGTTCAGGTCCATCCACTTCATGTATTCGCCCGAGCGCACGTCACGCACCCAGTCTTGGTTAGACAAGTACCATTGGACTGTCTTGCGAATGCCCGTGTCAAAGGTTTCCTTGGGCTCCCAGCCGCACTCCTCGCGTATCCGTGTTGCGTCGATTGCGTAGCGCAAATCGTGGCCAGGGCGGTCGGTCACGAACTCTTTGAGCGCCAGGAGCTCGCCGAGGTCAGCGCCCGTCTCTTCAGCCACGATCTGACAAAGCGTGTCGACCACTTCGATGTTCTGCTTTTCGGTGTTGCCGCCGACGTTGTAGGTGCGTCCCATGCGGCCCTTCTCGATGACCGTCCAAATCGCCTCGCAGTGATCCTCGACGTAGAGCCAATCCCGCACGTTGAGCCCCGCGCCATAAATCGGAAGCGGCTTTCGTTCAATCGCGTTGAGGATCATCAGCGGGACCAATTTCTCGGGAAACTGCATTGGACCGTAGTTGTTAGAGCAGTTGGTCACCTTCATGGGCAGAGCGTAGGTACGGTGATAGGCGCGAACGATGTGGTCGCTTGCCGCCTTCGACGCGGAGTAGGGGCTCGAGGGATCGTACGGCGACGTCTCTTCGAACAATCCCGTTGCGCCGAGGGAGCCGTACACCTCGTCCGTGCTCACGTGGTGAAAGAGACGGTTGTCGTCGCCCGACCAGCGCTTCCGGCAGGCTTCAAGGAGATTGAACGTCCCCTCGATGTTTGTGCGAATGAATTCGCGTGGGCCTTGGATGCTTCGATCAACATGGCTCTCCGCGGCAAAATGCACGACGAGGTCGGGGTCGAATTCGTCGAACACCGCGTCGACCCCATCCATGTCGGTGATGTCTACTCTGCGGAGAGTGTAGTTCGGCAGCGATTCGATCCCTCGCAAGCTTCCCAAGTTGGCGGCGTAGGTGAGATTGTCGAGATTGATGAACTGGTGCTCTTGGAGCTTCGGCACCAACTGATTCAAGAAGTTGGCGCCGATGAAGCCGGCACCACCCGTGACAATGATTTTCATGGACTGCTTGTCGCCTCGGAAACCAGCATAACCGGAACGTTTACCCAACGCACACAGCGTGCCGCCGGAACGCCGCCGGACGCCTCAGGTTCCCAGGTGAATCGTCAAGGCGAACGTGCCCGCGATGGCTGTGCCGGCCGTGCCCGCGGTGAAGCTGCCTCCGGTTACATTCTCGGTGCCTTGGAAGACCAGACCGATAATCGAGTAATCGAAACCGGCGGCGATCGACACCCACTTCACGAGGGGGATCCGAAGACCGACGCCGATCGATGCGCCTCCGCCGTTACTCCGCACATTGCTCACCAGATTCTCGAAGCCGGGAATCACGAGACCTCCGGTGGTCGTGTAGTAGTTGAAGCCAAGCCGGATCGAGGGGTGCACGTACGGGATCGCTCGAATCAGGAACCCGAGGTCCAAGCCGATCGAGGTCATGTCGAACGGCTCATAGTCCGCGCGTTTGAAACGGGCGCCGATCGTCGTCGACCCGGCGCGAAAGCGAAGGGCAGCCCCAAATTCCGGGCCCCTCACCACCACGTTCGGGATCAGTGATCGAACCCCTGCCGGAACGATGCTGAGAGTTCGGAATTGCGTGGCGTTGAACCGGGACGGGCCTGCTGTGGCTTCCAGCCAAACCTTGCCGCCGACCTTCTTGTCGTAGGCCTTGGTCTTCTCGGGCGTGTCTTGCGCGACTTCTTGGCTAGACCCCGCGAGCGTGACGCCGTTCTGTTCGACCGAAAAGGTTTCTGGCAGCGTTTGCGCGCTCGCTCCCGCCGCCACTATCCAAAATGTTCCAAGAACGAAAGCAAAGCGCTTCATCGGTTCCCCCTAACCGCTGATACGGCGCGCTCCCATTGGAGTCGCGACCCCCGTGCATCAGTGTCGAGGTGGGCGGCTAGAGCGTCAATGGCAACGATGCGCTGCTGTGCGATGGATCACATTTGCGCCGTCTTTGGGCAGGCCAGGGGGAGGGATCGTCGGGTTGCCGCCTAGCCGCGCGAGGAAGTTTCCCGTGGTTCTTTGGACGTCCTCGAGGATGAGGTAGCCGCATGGAATGATCAGCAACATGATGAAGGTGCCGCCAAGCACTCCGAAGCCAAGCGACACCGCCATCGGAATCAAGAAGCGTGCCTGGACCGAGGTCTCCAAGATCATTGGAGCGAGTCCGAAGAACGTCGTCAACGAGGTCAGCAGGATGGGGCGGAAGCGACGCGCAGCGCCCGCGAGGACGGCCTCCCACAAGCCGAGGCCTTCTTCCTCGCGGTAGCGGTTGGTCGCCACGATGAGGATCAGCGAGTCGTTGACCACGACTCCGGACAAGGCGACCAGCCCGAGCATGCTCATCAGGCTGAGGTCGAAACCCATCACCACGTGACCCCACACCGCGCCAACCATTCCAAAGGGGATGCCGGACATCACGAGGAGCGGCTGGGAATAGCTTCGAAAGAGGACCGCGAGGATCGAGAAAATCGTGATCAGCGCTAGAATGAAACCGAGGCCCAGTGCATTCATCGTTTCGGTTTGCCGTTGCTGCTCGCCGCCGAGGTCATAGGCGAGGCCCGGAGTGTCAGCGAGGAGCTGCGGGAGCTCGCGTTGACGGATCTGCGCGTTGATCTCGTTCGAGTTAGTGTCTTCGTCCGCGATGTCGGCCGTAATTCTGATGTTGCGGCGCCCGTCGGTCCGGTTGATGATCGTGTACGCCTGGCCGCGCGACACGGTCGCAGCTTCCGACACGGGCATCTCCCCGCCGCTCGGCGTTCGAATGATGAGATTGTCGACGTGGTAGAGCGACCCCCGTTCTTCGTGAGGCAGCCGCACGTAGACCCGCACCTCATCGCGGCCACGTTGTTGACGCAATGATTCCGAGCCGAAAAACGCGGCGCGAACCTGGCGCGCGAGCTCCATCTCGGTGAGCCCCCGTGCCACGGCGGCGTCCGTGAGACGGAAATCGAGCTGTTCCTTCCCTTTGGTGACGCCGCTCTCAATGTCGCGAAGACCACTGTAGGAGGCGATCTCCGATGCGAGCCGTTCGGCGGCCTTTTCCAGCGTCGCCACGTCTTCGTGAATGAGCTGAATGTCGACGGGACTACCCGGCTCGACCCCGAACTCGTACCGGAACACCATTGACTCAGCGCCTGGGATTTCGCCGATCGCCTGGCGCCAGCGCTCGACGAACCGCTGCGTGGTAATCTCACGCTCGTCGGAGCTCACGAGGTAGATCATCACGGTCGATCGCTCGGTCCCTTCCGTCGCGAATACGCCATCGAAGCCCGGCTCGAGCGTCGAGCTCGCGCCCACGTCTTGGTAGAGGCCCCGCGAGATCGGCTTGGGCTCCTCCATCTCCTGCTCGACCTCTTCGAGGACCGACCGAGCGGCTGCACTAATGCGCTCGGTGATGCGATCCGTCACCGCAATCGGCGTCCCTACCGGCATCTTCAGCTGGGCCGTGATCAGGTCACCTTCGACCTTTGGCATGAACGTAAAAGGAACTCGGCCGGCGACCATTCCGGCAGTGAGGATGAGGATGGCGACGCCGGCGGCGATCGTGAAGTATCGCCAGCGCAGTGCCCCGCGCAGAAGGGGGATATAGCCATGCTGGATGCGATGCTCCAGCCGCCGCGGCACCTCCAATTTGGCAAACCACTTCATCACCCAGAGGTACGGCGTAAGCACGGTCCTCAACCACAAAGGCATCGAGTGGGAGAGGTGAGCCGGCAGGATGAAAATCGACTCGATCAGCGAGATCAGAAGAACCGCGATCACGAGCGTCGGAAGTACGCGGAAGAACTTCCCCATGACGCCAGGCACCACCAGCATCGGTGCAAACGCCACACAAGTGGTGACGATCGCAAAGACGACGGGCTGGGCGACCTCCCGCGTACCCATGATGGCGGCCTCTAGGGGCCCTTTGCCCTCGGATCGCTGCTTATAGATCGCTTCGCCCACCACGATCGCGTCATCGACCACCATGCCGAGCGTTACGATGAACCCGAAAAGGGAGATCATGTTGATCGAGAGGTCCGCGATCGGGAAGAGCAGCAGCGCCCCTGAGAACGAGATGGGAATTCCCAGCGTGATCCAGAACGCGAGACGGGCTTCGAGGAAGAGGCCCAGGATCAACAGCACTAGGAGAAGGCCGATGCGCGCGTTGCGCATCAGGAGCGAGAGCCGCTGCTCGTAGATCTCGGCGGCATCGAACCAGGGCACGACGTGCAGCCCGTCGGGCAACGTCGCTTGCAGTTCCTCCACGTGTTCTTTGGCCGCAGCGACCACCGTCAGAGGTGTTTCGTCGCCGACACGGAAGACGTTGATCATTACGGCCCGTTTGCCATTGAACGTGGCCTTGCGGTCGGTCTCCTGGAACCCGTCTTTCACGGTGGCGATGTCGCGAACGCGCACCTGAGATCCGTCGGACGGGCTCAGCAGCACGATATTCTCGAACTCGTCGCCCCGATCGCGCCGCTCGGTGGTCCGAAGCAGCACCTCGCCGCCGGCGGTCTTCACCCCGCCTCCCGGGAGCTCCACCGACGCCGCCCGGATTCGCGACGCGATCTCGTCGAGAGTGAGATGGTATTTGCGGAGCTGAGCTTGCGGTACCTCGATGCTGATCTCGAGGGAACGAATGCCAGTCAGCTCGACGTACGTGATGCGATCGTCGCGAAGGAGCTCGCGCCGGCTGTCTTCGGCGACCGCGCGCAGGGTGGCCTCGTCGACATCGCCGTAGAGCACGATTGAGATTGCCTGTTGGCGTGGGGCGAGAATGCTAACGGTGGGACGTTCGACGTCAGCCGGGAACGAGGTAATGCGGTCGACCGCGCTCTTCACGTCATTCAGCGCACGGTCCTGCTTCGTCCCGAGGACGAGCTCCGCGCTCACGATCGCGGATCCTTCCCTGGCCGTCGACCGCACCTCCTTGATTCCGTCTACGCCGCGGATCGCCTCCTCAACCGCAAGGACCACTGCCTGCTCCACCTCGGCGGGGCTGGCTCCGGGGTAGACCACCTCGACCAAGACGACGTCCAAGTCGACGTCAGGGAACACCTCTTGCTTGATTCCCGACGCCAGCGTTACAAGCCCGCCCACGATCAGAATGAGCATCAGCACGTTGGCGGCCACGGGGTTCTTCGCCATCCACGCGAGTGGCCCACGCTCTTGGTCCGGATCGAATTCGGAAGACGTTGGCACGGTCGCCTTCCCGTCTAGTTGTCCTCGCCCCCAGGCGCAACCAAGTGACACCCGCCTGCAGCTGGCTTAGACTCGCACCCGCCGCTCGCGCCGGAGCGCAGAAGGAGACCACAGTGCTGAGGAAGTTCGTTTTGATCACCGGGTTTCTGGATATCCCGATCGGCCTCGCGACTTGGGCCGCGGCCATCCTCGAGCCGCAAGACGCGCACTTCGGCGCTCTGATGACCGCCGGCGCCTTCCTGATCTTCGCTGGCGCCGCCCTCATCTGGTCCGCGCAAGACATGAAGGTCCGCGCTCCCATCATCTTCTGGCAGGGCTTCGTCCGCCTGACCGCGGTTGCCAGCATCATCTACATGATCCCGAAAGGCATCGCCGATTCCTGGCAATACGGGATCTGTGTTTTCGATGGCACGATTGCACTGGTCTACATCGTTGGGATGATGCGGCACACGGGAGCATCGTTCTTTCAATTGATGAGCGGGAAGAGCTCGTAGCGCGGACGTCAACTACATCCCCGGAGAACAGCTCGGGACGGGCGTGCTCGCGATCGGGGCCCGCTCGGCCGTCTCCTCACGTCCACACACGACTAGCCTCCCGCCCAATCGCTGTGCTGCCCATCCCGAGCCGTTCTCCTCCGTAGATGTTTACGTATGGAGGGGCATGGCGGAGCGTGATGTGGGGGTTCGGCGGCGTGTGAGTGCCAAGCGCCACGACAGCAACCATCGGCGATTGGCGCGAGCTCCGAGGGGCGCCTTGCGTGGGCCCACTTACCAAGTCCATCCGCCCACGATTGCAAGGCGCCCCGTCCGCCGAACCCGCGCGTCGCGCTCCGCCGTGTCCCGGGACGATCGCGAGCATGTCCGTCCCGAGCCGTTCTCCGGGGATGCAGTTGCTTTCCGCCACGTACCCACATCGTGTCGCGTTCCCCCGTGTCCCGGTGAGGTGCTAGCCTCCTGTGGATGGTTCGGGTGGCTGCGTTTGGGGTGTTCTTGGTCGTGCTGCATTTGGGGCAGCCGATCGTCATTCCCATTCTTCTTGCGACCCTGATCGCGATCAGCCTTTCGAAGATTCTCGACCTCACTGAGAAGGGACTCCCCGGTTGGGTTGCCGTTTCGCTTGCGTGCCTGGCAGCGGTGGCTGTGGTGATCGGGCTTGGCTTTCTCACGACACGGGCCGCTACCGACTTTGCCTTGGCGTTCGGCCAGTACCACGGGGATTTTGATCGTTTGCAGTTTGACGCCGCATCTTGGCTCTGGAGCCAGGGGCTGGGCATTCCGGCCACCGCCGTCGAGCAGTTTGACGCCAACGAGCTCGTGCGGGGCCTCACCGTCCCCGGTCTGACCCTCGCGCTCAGCGTCGTGTCCGCAGGCTCGCTCGTCCTGCTGATCACGGTATTCCTGGTTGTCGAAAGTGGCGCCATCTCTCAAAAGCTCAGGAACACGGATCAGCTGGGGAGGCTCGATGGTCAGGTGCTCAAAAGGGCCGCGCGCGACGTGCAGCGCTATCTGCTGATCAAGACAGTGACCAGTGCTGCAACCGGCCTTCTCGTCGCCGGCCTGACCAGCGTTGTCGGTCTCGGACATTCTCTCTTGTTCGGATTGATCGCGTTCATCCTCAACTACATCCCGAGCATCGGCAGCATTCTCGCTTCCATTCCGGCCATCGCACTGTGCCTGGTCACGCTCGGATGGTCTCCGGCCTTCGGGCTGGCCGCGGGCTACTTCATGATCAACTTGCTCATCGGAATCGTGATCGAGCCGCGCTGGGCAGGGCAGGCGACCGATCTATCGCCTTCGGTGGTCGTTCTCTCGATGGTCTTCTGGGGCTTCGTGCTCGGGCCGATCGGTGCGCTCCTCTCGGTCCCACTCACAATCATCGTGCGCATCACCGCGGCACAATCGGAGGAGTGGTCGTGGCTGGCGATGCTCCTCAGCTCTACCAGGGGCGCACGGACCTGACGGCGTTCAGCCGGCCTTCGACATGCCGGCGAGGATGTATGCCCCAGCGGGAACGTGTTGTCCGTCCGCTTCGATTCCCTCGATGCACCACCGAGCTGCATCGCGCACATTCGCGAACGCCTTGTTCGGTGCGGGCTGCGGCGAAATCCAACGGAGTGCCGTGAACGCACCTCGAACGAGCGAGTTCGACAGCACAATCGCGCTGCCAATGTTCTTCTCGCGGATGATCGGCCGCCTGCTGTCTTCGAAGTCCTTCATGCGGCGTCGAAGCGTTGCACCCGGGACGCTCTCGAGGGTGGTCGTGTCGACGACGAGTGCGTGGCGCGCGGGCGCCGCAAAAACATACTCATACGACTGCTGTAGATAGACGATGTCGTCGACCTGCAATATTGGCGGCATCGACACCAAGACGAGCGGCCAGCGGGACACATCGAACTCGAGGCCCACGCCAGCCGGCGGCAGGCCTATTTCCGGACATCTCAACATTTACGAAATGTTATCTAGAATGTGGGCCGACTCGCAACGAATTCACCAAGACCTATCCCAATCATCCGAGATTGGGGCTTAGGGACGTCCGATGTGTGGTCGACGAGTGGCTCCAGGCAGTCTGTAACGATGAGCTCCTGCGTTCGACGTGCAGGGCTAGAGATGCTTCCGGGCCGCCTGGTTGAGCTTCGCCTCGAACAGGGCTTCCTGAAAACCCATGTAGACCAGCTCGTCGATCTCGAAGGTTGGGATCGTTTTACGTGAGTTGATCTCGCCAAGACGCTCACCCGCGGCCGGGTTTTCGTCGGTGTCCAGCTCCGTGAAGTCGATGCGGTTCGATTCCATGTACTCGCGCGCCTTTCGGCACACGCCACACCATTGAGTCGCGTACATCGTGATGCGGACGCGTCGTCGAGCGAGGTTCCATTTCCATTCAGGGACCTCGGTGTTCGTGGCCGTCGTAGGGCGGGGCGGAGGGCTCTCGAGCCGCGCACCCTCGGGGCTCGGCTTCGGGATGGGAACGTCATGACTCGGGACTGACGGCTGCAGTGGCAGTGGACTTGCCGGCCGAGGTGCGGCGGTTGGGACGCCTCGCCGTGGCACAGCCCTGGGCTCGGACCCAAACGAAGAGAATGCCCAGGCCGTACCGGCCACCACGAGCACGAGGGGAATGATCAAGGCCCACCACGCGCTCCGTGCCGGCGGGGCCTTGGAAGGCATATCGCTCAAACGGCACAGCTCACATTCGCCGTTCCGGTCCAGCGGGAGTTGATGCTTCTCGCAGATCCCCATTGATTCCCCCATCGGTTCCTCAATCTATCATGGGTACGCAGCCTGGCTCAGAAGGTTTCGCTGCTGCACCACGACGCATCCGGCGGCGCCCACGCTGCCTTCGTTCCGGTTTTCTGAAATCCCGTGCTAATTCACCCCGGTGTCACATCTCGACGGCCTTCTCGAGCGCCTCGACCTGGAGCGGCTCGATACCGATCTCTTCCGCGGATTCAGTCCTCACGATGGTCGCCCGAGAATCTTCGGCGGCCTCGTCGCCGCTCAGTCGCTCATCGCCGCATGCCGGACGGTCGAAGGCCGCGTCGCACATTCGCTCCACGGGTACTTCCTGCGCGAAGGCGATACGTCAGTGCCCGTCATCTATCATGTCGATCGCATCCGCGACGGACGCTCGTTTGCGACCCGGCGTGTCGTTGCCAAACAACACGGTAAAGCGATCTTCAACCTGTCGGTTTCCTTCCAGGTGCCAGAGGAAGGGCTCGAGCACCAGGCGCCGATGCCCGATGCGCCACCGCCGGAAACGGTTCCGACCAACGAAGAGCGCTTGCGCGCCTATCAGGAGCGGTCGAAGCATCCAGCGATCGATTTCTTGTTGTTGCTCGACCGGCCGATTCAGCGGCGTGAGGTGGACCACGTCGACCTGCTGGACCCCAAGCCGCGCACTGGGATCCAGCGAACGTGGTTTCGGGCGAACGGTACGCTGGGCGACGATCCCGTGATTCATCAGGCGGTCCTGACTTACGCTAGTGATTACGGCTTGCTGGAAGGCTCGTTCAACCAGCACGGACACAGCTTTCTGACCGAGCAGCTGATCATTGCTAGCCTCGACCATGCGGTTTGGTTTCACCAGCCGTTTCGCGCTGACCAATGGATGCTCTACGTTACCCAAAGCCCGCGAACGTCGGGCGGCCGAGGGCTCAACTTCGGTCATATCTACTCTCAGGACGGGGCGCTCGTCGCCTCGGTAGTGCAAGAGGGCCTCATGCGAATTCGAAAGCCCCGATGACTGACCGAAACGACCAGCGGTCAATCGTGATGGCGCTTGGCCTCTGGCTGTCACTCGTCGTGGCCGCGTCTCCGGTAGCCGCACAGCAGAGCCCGCTTCCAGAGCCCGCCGTTACCGAGGCATCTCCGGAGCTGGCCGAGGTCGGGCGCAAGGTGCAGGCGCTTCGCTCGCGGCTTCAGGAGTGGCAGGACAAGTCCGCCGAGTATCTCCGGGCGGGGCAAGAAGCGCAGGCGCGCCTCCAAGTCATCGAGCAAGACATAGCCCGCCTCCAGGAGCGCAAAGCGATCGCGATCCCGCAGGGCGCAAGCGCCGCCGAGCTCAACGCGCAACTCCTCGAGGCCGAGCAGGATCTTGCAACGGCGCGACGGGAGGCCGTCGAGCTCGACGTGGAAGCCGAGCGACGGGCAGAGCGACGAAAGCGGATCCCGGAGCTGCTGGCGATTGCCAAGCAACGGCTCAAGGAGCTCGACAACGCCCCCTCTCCGTCAAGCGCCGACTCCGCGGTGGCGGAAGCGCTCAGGGAGCTCGACGCGTTGAAGCGCACGATGACGCACACGGAGATTCAGACCTATCAAAACGAGCTCGGGACTTACGACGCGCGCGGTGCGGTTCTCGGCAAGCGGCGTGACCGCGCGACCCTACGGATCACGCATTACGAGGCCCTGACCGGCAAGCTGCGCGAAATGAAGCAGCTTTCGGAGCGGCTCGAAGTCGAGCGCGAGACCGAGGCCACGAGGCAGCTATTGGAGGAGCTGACGGCTTTGCCCGACGGGTTCAAGAGGACGCTGCAAGAGCTCTACCGACGAAACGAAGCGCTCGCTTCCATCTGGACTGGCGAGGGCGGGCTTCACGCGCAGATCGAGGACGTCAGCAAGAAGCTCTCGCGAGCCGAAGCCAAGGTGGCTGAGCTCGAGGCTGAGCTCGCCCGGCTTGCGGCCCGTGTCGAGGCGGTAGGTCTAGCCGATTCGGTCGGAGTGCTGCTGCGACGCCATCGAGCCGAGGCGCCGGACATCGGCATGTACCGCCGGTTCATACGCATGCGCCAGGAGCAAATCGGTGACGTGCAGCTTCAGCAGATCAAGCTCCGCGAGCAACGGCAGGCGTTGGCGGACATCGATACGCTCGTGGACGAAGCGATGGCGTCGATCGAAGAGCCGGTGCCCCTCGAAGCGCAGCAAGAGCTCGAAAAGCTCCTCCGACAGCTGTTCCAGACTCAGCGTAAGTATATGGATGCGCTCATCGAGGACTATGAGAGGTACTTCCAGAAGCTCGTCGACTTCGACGCCCGGCAGCAAGAGCTGATCGCTCGCACGAAAGACCTCCTCGATTTCATCGACGAACGCATCCTTTGGATCCCGAGCGGCAGGGTGGTCCAGCCCGAGCTCCTCTCGGACGGGCGGGACGCTGTGGCGTGGTTCTTCGAGGCGAAGTACTGGGCGCAGCTCGATAGGGGCTTTCGCGACGCGGTGAGGCGGCTATGGCCCGTGAACCTCCTCGCGTTGCTGCTGGCGATCCTCTTCGTTCCTTTTGCGCGACGGGTCCGCCCGCGGATTCGAAGTCTCGGAGAACGAGCCAAGAGGCCCGACTGCGCACGTTTCGGCCCGACCGGCGAAGCTCTCGCGCTCACTTCGTTGCTCGCGGTCTGGCTGCCTGCGCTCTTGGCATACGTCGGCTGGCGCCTAGGCCTTTCGCCGGTGGCTACTCAGTTCACCCGAAGCTTTGCATATGGCCTGTTCGTGGCGGCGGGCTTTTGGGCGACGCTGCGCCTATCGCGACAGCTGGTTCGGCCCGGCGGCATCGCCGAAGCGCACTGCGGCTGGCCCGACACGGCGGCCCATGCTCTTTGGCGTGACCTTCGTTGGCTGACCATCGTTACCGTCCCTGCAGTTTTCGTGATCTTCGTGTTCGAGATGCGCGGAGAGGATCTGTGGCGCGAATCGATCGGCCGGATTGCGTTCTTGGTCTCCATGCTTGCGGTGGCCGTGTTCAACTACCTGGCCCTCCGGTCCGGAGGCCCGCTCGCCGAGGTCTTGCGCGGAAGAGGCCGGCGGCGTCCCTGGGCATGGCGGGCAGTCCAGCTCTCCGCGCTGGCGATACCGTTGCTCCTGAGCGCTGCCGCCTTGCGCGGCTTCTATTGGACGGCGCTTCAAATCGGAGCTCGGCTAAACGTCACCCTGGCGTTTCTCTTCCTGCTGGCGATCGGCATTCAGTTGGCCGCCCGTTGGTCGATGATCGCGCAACGTCGCGCCGTGCTCGAGGACGAAGGTCTCGACGAGAAGCCCGTCAGACCTGCTCCCACCATGGAGGTCAGTCGATTGATGATCGGCACTGGCCTCCTCCTCGCGATATTCGCCTCATCCGCGATCTGGAGTGACCTGGCGCCCGCCACGAGAATTCTTCAACAAGTCGAGCTCTGGACCGTGACACAGACGGTCACCGTGTCGGATCTCGACCCGTCTGGGGTCGAACGCTTCTCCATCGAAGCCCGGTTGGTGGCGATCACGCTGGCCGATTTGTTCCGTTCGTTCCTGATCGGTTTGCTTACCTTGGCCTTGATTCGCGCCTTGCCCGGGCTGCTCGCGGCCACGTTGTTCCGCCGTCTCGGCCCCGGTGAACGGTATGCGTATTCGACCATCGTCAGGTACGCCATCGTGTTAGGCGGCTTGGCGCTCGCGTTCGATGCGATCGGCATCGGCTGGTCGAGCATTCAATGGCTGGTGGCCGCAGTCGGCCTGGGTCTCGGATTCGGGCTGCAGGAGATTTTCGCGAACTTCATCTCCGGGCTCATCATCTTGTTCGAACGGCCGATTCGCGTGGGCGATACCGTCACGGTTGGCGCGATCAGCGGAACGGTCACGAAGATTCGCATCCGAGCGACGTGGATCACGGCATTCGACCGCAAAGAGCTCATCGTGCCCAACAAGGAGTTCGTCACCGGACAACTGATCAACTGGACGTTGTCCGATGCCGTCCTGCGCCTCGAAATACCCGTTGGCATCGCGTACGGATCCGACACGAAGCTTGCGATAGAGGTTCTGAACCGTGTGGCCCGTGAGTCGAAGCGAGTCCTGCGGGATCCACCCCATCAGGTCCTGTTCCTCGATTTCGGAGATAGTTCTCTCTCGTTCGAGCTCCGCGTTTTCATCCGGGATGTTGCCCAGTTGTGGCGCACTCGGCACGAGCTTCACATGAGCATCGACGAAGCGTTCCGCGAGGCCGGCATCGAGATCGCGTTCCCGCAGCGGGACCTGCACGTACGATCGCTGCCAGTCGACTTGAAGCTACCATCCGAGCCCCCAAAGTGAGCCTCACACCGACGCGCTCACTGCAGGTTGTAGTTGATTATCATCGATCGTCCGCCGCGCCGGATCGACAGGTTGAACTTGTCGGCCGTTCTCAAGGTCGTGTATGCGCCCAGTGCAGCGTCCGGGTTGCTCAATGATTCCCCGTTGATGCTTTCGAGGATGTCGCCGTTCTGGATGCCGAGCTTCGTCAAGAGGGTGTTGGGCCGGACGCCCCGGATCTCCATGCCGACCGACTGCCCGCCTTCCATCTTGGGTGAGACCGCGGCGATGCCGATGAGCTTGCCTGCGTTGTCGAGCACCTTGTTGAGCATGGAACGAGAGAGGTTGTAGTTGGTGTCGTTGACCTTCTCGATGCCCTCGGCGAGCTCTTCGTCGCTCAGGCCGGCGTTGCGATCCACGGATGGACCTCGCTTGCGGCGCTTCTTCGTCGAGGTTGCTGGCTTCAGTTTGGGCATCTTTCGGACGCCATCGACTTCGAACATGGCCAGACGGCAAAGGCCGCCCGCGTTTTGAAGGATCACACCGTCCGAGTAGATCGCGCGGATTCTGGCGCCTTCGATTTCGGCCCCGCCTCGGTGGAGTCCCGCTTTCTTATCCGCGCCGACGATAGCGGCGAGTGAGCGTTCGAGCTCCCCGGGAAGCACGACCGTCCCGATGAGTCGCATGCCTCCCTTGCAGGGCGTTTCGACCTCTTCCGCGGGTAGATCCTCCAAAGGCAGCTCCGGGTTCTCGATGGGTGCGTCGGAAAGGTCGCCTTGAGCCGAGCTGAAGATGTTCCGCCTCAGAATGATGCTGGGGTCGCGTCTGCGTTGAATCTGGGCGGACGTGACCGCCCTCCTCGATGGGGCCGGAGCGGCACCAGGCTCGGCACTCATAACCTTGCCGGCCAGGAGGGCCGTCGCCCCCTGGGCGCAGAAAAACGCACACAACGCGAGCGTCGTCAGCACGAGCACGTTCCTGAATCGGTTGTTCGCGGCCGCCGCCATGACAGTAAAGCTTAGCCTACAATCGGCCTGGTCAATCGGTTATAGTCCCGCGCCCCGATGAAGAGGATCAAGCTGTTTTTCCGCCGAGTCTTGCTGGATTCCTGGCGAGACGTGGACGCGCAGGCGGACACCGCTGGCGCAGAGGAGCTGGACTGGCGTCCGATCGTCATCCTCGTGACGACTGCGGTCACCCTCACGCTGGCGCGCTACTTTGGCGGCAACGCGACCTTTTCACAGCTCGTCCCGTACGATTCGAAAGTCTACACGCGCGACGAATGGGAGCTGCTCGCGAGGGCCTGGTGGTCGGGCACCCGGGTCGTTATCTACGTGGTGATTCCCATGCTGACCATCGTGTTGATGCCGGGAGAGCGCATTCGCGATTACTACATCTCCTTTCGAGGCTTCGGCAGACACCTCTGGATTTACATCGGACTCTATCTACTCGTGTTGCCGTTCGTGCTGCTCGTGGCGACGCAAGATCAGTTCCTGACGACGTACCCGTTCTACAAGTACTCCAACCAGTCGCTCGGTCACTTCCTACGGTGGCAGGTTCTCTACGCCGCGCAGTTCCTGTCGTTGGAGTTCTTCTTCCGTGGGTACATGCTCCAGGGCCTCAGACACAAGTTCGGCTACGGCGCGATCTTCGTGATGATCGTGCCGTACTGCATGATCCACTACCCGAAGCCGCTTCCTGAAACGCTCGGCGCGATCCTTGCGGGCATCGCCCTCGGGACGCTAGCGATGCGCACCCGCTCCATTTGGGGAGGCGTGCTCATTCACGTAGGCGTTGCCCTCACCATGGATTGGTTGGCGGTTGCCCAGTGCCCGCCCCCCGGTGAGGGCCCCTGTCGCTAGGTCAGGCGTAGAACTGCTTGACCCAGCGGCGGAACTTCGCGATCGGGCCGTCGCCTGGGATCAAGGCCGGGACGGCCATCGGGACGCGGTGCTCCCAGATGTCTTTGTCTTGCAGTACGTCGGAGATGATGAAGCGGTGAATCAGACGGACTTGAGCGCGGGTCGCAGCGCGCCAGGGAAGGGGCAGCCCACGCATCGCTTTCGGCACGAAAGGCGGTGGAAACTCCGAGCTCACGCCGATGGCATCGGCAACCTCGGCTTGGGCTGCTGGCTCACGTTCAATCCTCGACGGTGATCGCCATCGTCGGACAGTACTTTTTCGCCCGCAAGACCTTCTCACGGAGCGCTTCGGGAGGCTCCTCCTCGAGCACGGTCAGCTTGCCATCGTCGTCCAGCTCGAAGACCTCGGGCGCCTCGCCCTCACACTCACCATGTCCCTGACAGAGATCGAAATCCACTTTGACCCGCATCGACATTTCTCCTAAGCAGATCGCCAAGATGCTGGAATAACAGATAATTTGGCTAATTCAACAGTTTCGTTCAGCGAAGTATAAAATATGGTTGCAGAAAATAGAAGATAATTCTAATCTCTGCAGTGATGTCGCAAGCAACGGCGAAGGCGCGCAACGCAAAGACCTCGATGTACCGTTCGCTGATCATCGATGCGGCCGAGCGGCTATTTGCCAGCCGGGGTTACGAGGGCACCAAGATCCAGGACATTGCCACCGAGTCAGGGATCTCTCTCGGCACCCTGTATTCGGTTTTCGACGGCAAGTCCGACATCTATGAAGCCATTCAGGACGAGCGATTGGGACGGCTGTTCCTCCTTGCCGGCCGGACGATGGCAAGTGACGACAAGGCAGCTGACCGCTTGATGCGAGGCAATCGCGTGTTCATCCGCTGGTTGACGGAGCACCCGGACTTCCTTCGCATCCACCTCAACCGCAGTGGTGCCTGGGCATCGAATCCGCAAGAGGTCGGTGAGGGGCTCGTCAACGCCTGGCGACGAGGCATCGACTTGATCGCGCTGGTGATCGATGAGGCCATGCGCGAAGGCGACGCCTTCCAAGGAGATCCCGTGATCGCCGCGCGCACCATGGTGGCGGTCCAGCAGGTTTACATGTCGGCATGGGTTGAGGTGGGGATGAAAGGTCACGCAGACGACCTCGCCGACCGGATTGAAGAACAACTTCGACGCACGCTATTTAGGAGCAAGTGATGACGACAGCAGCAAGCGTAGGTACGGCACCTGCCGCAGCTACCCGCCTCAAGAAACCGCCCCGGCTCAAAGGCGGCTTCCCATGGATCGGCCACACCGTCGCCTTTGCACGAGACCCCGTCGGCCTCTTGCAAAGGGCGTACGACGAATGCGGCCGGGTCGCCCAGTTCAAGCTGGCTGGCAAGAACGTCACCCTTTTCACCGGCCCTGAGGCGCACGAATCGCTCTTTCGGCTCCCGGACGAGGTGCTGAGCCCAAGCGAGGCCTACAAGATGATGATCCCGGTTTTCGGTAAGGGTGTCGTTTACGACACGACGCCAGAGCGGATGTACGAGCAGCTGCACATGCTGCACCCCGCGCTCCGCAACAAGCGCATGCGGACCTACACGGAGATCATCGCTGACGAAACCCACAAGATCATCAGCAACTGGGGCGACGAAGGACAGATCGAGGTCTGCGAGTTCTTCGCTACCCTGACGAGCTTCACCTCGAGCCGCTGTCTGCTCGGCGAAGAGTTTCGAAACGAGATGAGCGAGGAATTCGCGAGGGTGTATGAAGACCTCGAGGCGGGGATCGTTCCGTTGGCATACATCAATGCGTACCTTCCCATTCCAGCGTTCCGAAGGCGCGACCGCGCGAGGGCACGTCTTGGGGAAATGGTGTCGACCATCATCGAGCGACGCCGGCGCAAGGGCATTCACTCGGAGGACTTCACGCAAACTCTCATGGAGTCCAAGTACGCCGATGGCACGTCCCTCACCGATCACGAGATCGCCGGCATTCTCATCGCGGCGATGTTTGCCGGACACCACACCAGCTCGGTGACCACGGCCTGGGCGCTACTCGAGCTCCTGCGAGCGCCTGACTACTACGAGAAAGTTTGCACCGAGATTCGCGAGCGCTTCCCGGACGACGAGGGCTACAGCTTCCAAGCGATGCGCGATCTCGAGAGAACGGAGTGGGCCATCAAGGAAGCACTGCGTATTCACCCGCCGCTCTTCATGTTGTTCCGCGCCGCCCTGGAGGACTGCGAGATCTACGGCTACCAGGTCAAGAAGGGCGACTGGGTCTCGATCTCACCGCTCGTTGCCCATCGCGAAAACGAGGTCTTCGAGAATGCCCTCGAATATGATCCTGATCGCTACGGGCCCGGGCGTGAGGAAGACAGGCGGCCCTTCGCGTACATGTCGTTTGGCGGCGGCCGGCACAAATGCCTCGGCAACGCCTTCGCCATCCTACAGATGAAAACCATCTTCGGCGTCTTGCTCAACAACTACGACTTCGAGCTCGTGGGCGACCCGATGGATACAGACTTCGGACGGATCGTGCTCGGCCCCAAGCCCCCAATCAACGTTCGCTACCGCAAGAGAGGAACGAGCGATGCCCGCGTTTCCGCGTGAAGAGTTGGAAGAGATGATGGAGCGTTGGCTCGAAGCCAACCGCAATGCCGAACGGGAGGGTGATTGGAGCACTTATCTCGGCGCGCACTACACCGATGACGCCGTGTATCGCTGGAACGTCGGTCCGAACGAAGAATTCTGGGCGCGCGGGCTGAAGGAGATCAAAGAAGTCGCGCTCGGCTACCACATGAAGGGCTTCGAAGACTGGGCGTACCCGTACGACACCGTGCTCATCGACGAGAAGCAGGGCCAAGTGGTCGGGTTCTGGCGGCAAGTGGCGCCGTTCAAGCGTGCCGATGGGAGCGACTACGAAATCGCCGGGGTTGGTGGTTCGTGGTTCAAGTATGCAGGCGACTTCAAGTGGAGCTGGCAGCGCGATTTCTTCGACTTCGGCAACGCCAAGTCGATATTCATCGAGCTCGCAGGCGGCGGCCATCTGAACCCGACGATTCGCGAGAAGATTCATCGCCAAGCCAAGGCGGGAGCCGAGCTCTTGCCAGGTCACGAGAGGCTTCGGCCGGGACCCGGCAAGCTCGAGAAGCTCAAGAACCTTCAAGCGATGGTTCGTATCGCTCTCTTTGGATGAGCGACATGACGAGCGACGGCGCCCCACGCTGGTTCTCCGAGAACGCCAGCAAAGCGTGGGGCGAGAAGTTCTTCCTGATCTACTCGCCGATCTGGATGAGCATGATGGGGCTGGTGATGGGTCTCGGCGTGACCGCTCGGGTAGGCGAGTGGGGCTTCCTGGCTATTGGCGTTGCCGCTGCGCTCCCGTTGGTGGTCGTGCCTGCCCTGATCCGCGATGAGAGGCCGCTTGGCCGGCGTTGGTACCAGACGTATTGGTTCAAAGCGAACCTCTACATCGCGATCTTCAACTTCGCTGCAAACTACTTTGGCACGGAGTACTTCTTCGACATTCTCGGGATGGTCTACGAGTACCCGATGATCGAGCTCACCCTGGATGCGACGCTCGTCGGATCGGGCGAGCAGCGCGTCCCGGTCATGATGTACTTGCTCACGCAGGCGTACTTCATCACTTATCATACGACCGCGGTCATCGTGCTGCGCCGCATCCGTACCTCCCGGCTTCCGATCGGACCGATGCTCTGGCCCATCTTGCTCTTCGCCGTCGCCTATTTTTGGGCCTGGATGGAAACGAAGGCGATGGCAAACCCGTGGATCGAGAGCCAGTTCTACTACCGCGACATGGAGCGGATGCTCGCGTACGGCTCGCTCTTCTATTCGCTCTACTTCGTCGCTAGCTTCCCGATCTTCTACCATCTCGACGAAGAGAGGGAGGCGAGCTGGAGCTTGACGATCACCGTTGCCGCCGCCTGCACAGCAAGCATGATCATGATGTTCCTATTGGACTTCGCGGCGGCGATATTTGGACCCATCTGAATCACAGGAGAACGTGAGATGAGATCGACGCCCCTGAAAGTATTTCAGTTCGCCACTGGCAATGTTGGCAGCGAGATGGTGCACAAGACGGTCCAGCATCCGGACCTCGAGCTCATTGGGCTGTATTGCTACAGCGAGGACAAGGTGGGCCGCGATGCGGGTGAAATTGTGGGTATCGATCCCATTGGCGTTCTGGCAACGAACAGTGTCGAGGACGTCATCGCCGCCAAGCCCGACTGTGTGACGTACTTCGGTGTTTGGCCGGACATCGATCTTTTTTGCCGGCTGCTCGAAAGCGGCATCAATGTCGTTACGACGTCGGATTGGATTACCGGTCATTCCCGCAACCAGCACCACCCGCATCCCTCTGGTCGAAAGCCGACCGAGCTCGTCGATGAGGCAGCCAAGCGCGGCAACGCAACGCTTTATGGTACCGGTATGAATCCGGGCCTGGCGCAGATCCTGGCGATCGTAAACACCGCAGGCCTGTCGCGTATCGACCACATTCAAGTGATCGAAACGGTCGACGTCTCGTGCCACCACTCGGTCGATACCTGGAAGAAGCACGGCTACGGGCGCCCGGTGGACGATCCGGAGGTCCCAAAGATGCTGGAGGCGGGCGCCACGGTCTTCGCGGACTCGATTTACATGATCGCAGACTGCTGCGGTATCGAGATCGACGAGATCGCGTTCGAGTGCGAGCTCGGGGCCTGCAAAGAAGAGGTCGATCTGGGATGGTGGCGGCTTCCGAAAGGGTCCGTTGGCGCCAGCCTCGCGAAGTACATTGGCAAGGTGAAGGGTGAGCCCAAGATCGAGGTTCACCTGGAGTGGCAGATGACGCCGAACACAGAACCGAAGTGGAACGTGCAGAACTGCTACATCATGACCATCCGCGGCAATCCGCAGATCATGAACCGTCACATGATCCTCCCCGCAATGGACTCGGGACAAATGGACTGGAGCGATCCGGCGTACATGGCCTCGATCGGTATGACGATCACGGGCATGCCCGCGCTCAATGCCATCGCGTCAGTCTGCGAAGCGCGCCCCGGCATCATCACCAGCGCCGACTTGCCGCTGCGCGCATTCGCCGGTCGTTTTCACGATCGCCGCTGAGGGACCATTGCTTCTCGACCCCATGACTTTGCTGCCGCGATCTTTGGGCCGATCTGAAAATCCTTGTAGATCGAACTGGCCGATACCCCTATCATGGGGTCCCATCCTTGGGAGCTGCATGAAGAATCGAATAGTTCTAGCGATTTCGGTGGCTTTTCTCTCAACGCTTTCGCCCAAGGCGGCCTCTGCCAACACGGAGCCCGCGGCGTACGACACACGGAGCGTGACGTTGGCGCAGGCCGGAGTGTCCTTCCTGGAACGGCCGGCGGCGATCGCGATCAATCCGGCGCTGCTCACAGGCATCGAGAAATTCTCCCTCTCGGTCATGTTCAATCCGATCTTCGTCAACACCTGCGCTCCAGTCGAAGGACCCAACAGCCACAGCCGCACGGGCGTCAGCTTCGGCCCGCTAGGGTCGACCTTCTTCGCCTGGCGCATCGCAAAGCGCATGGTCTGGGGAGCGGGCGCGTATCTCGAGGTGGGTTATGGCGCGACCTATGAGAACGTGCAGAACGTCGATGGCGAGCCTGACGAGGTCGTTGGGACCGAGCCGCAGGACCAATCGGTGACCTTCTTCGTCGGAGAGATCGCCACCGGCCCGTCGATCGAAATCAACGACAAATGGAGCGTCGGCATCATGCTGCGGCTCCCGATCGCGTCGCAAACCGCAGACCTCTATCAGAACATCGGCGCCGTGAGCGTTCTTCCGAACCCCAGCTATGCCCGCATCCGCAACCAACTCGGCGGCGTCGGCTTTCCGAGCGCGCGGATTGGAGTGTCCTTCAAGCCCAACGACATCTGGACGATCGGCGCAGCCTGGCGCGTGTACACCAAGATCAAGATGACCGGAACCACGCAAACGGGCGTCGAGAGTCCAGGACTGGAAAACCTCAACGCCCAGGCGGATTGGGTGATACCGAATGCCCTCCAGTTCGGCGCGAGCGTGAAGCTCGTCGACAAGAAGGGCAACCAGAACCAGACACGTCCACGTGTCGTTGCCGCCCGGCTCCGACCCCGCGCTCGAGGCGCTTCTACCGGCTCCGACCGTCGCGCCGTTCTACTGGAAGAACGTGTACAGCCTGAAGCTTGGCGTCGAGTACCAAATGATCGACCTGCTCGCGATTCGCTTTGGCTTCAATGCCGGCAACTCGAACACCCGCGAGCAGTTCGCGCAGATCTTCACGCCTCCACCCGGCATTGCCATCGGCGTCCAAACAGGCCTCGGCTTCAGTTGGGACAAAGTGGACTTCGACATTGGAATGCTCTTTTCGCAGTTCGGCTCCACGATCGGACCCGAAGTCGCCCAGGATCCCGTCGAGGTCAACGGTGAGCTCATCAACCTGTGCTCGCGCGACCAAGTGCTTCGAACCGGCTGCGCCGGGGATTACAAGGTGCGAACCTTCTTTCTTTCCACACAGCTGACATATCACTACTAGTGAGCTAGACATCATGCGGGTGATGCCTGGGGACATGGAAATCAAGGGCGCGTACGAGCCGCGATTCGAACCGGTTGCGAAGCTCATGCGCAAGCAGATCAAGCACTACGGTGGCGGCGCGGCGGCGGCGGTGTTCTTGCACGGCAAACCCGTCGTCGATATCTGGGCCGGGCCGGCGCGCAAGGACGGCACGCCCTGGCAGCAAGACACCATGTCGATCTGCTACTCGGGTACCAAGGGGATCACCTCGACCGCGCTGCACATGCTCGCGACTGACGGTCTGATCGACTACGAAGCGCCGGTCGCCGACTATTGGCCGGAGTTCGGCTGCAACGGCAAAGAGCAGATCACGGTTCGGCAGTTGCTGTCTCACCAGGCGGGCCTTCACAAGGTCGTGCACCTCGTCGACGAGCTCACCGACATCCTGGACTGGGACCTGATCGTTTCACGAATCGCCAAGACCGAGCCGGACTTTCACCCGGGCACGGCCAACGCCTACCAGGCGGTGACTTTCGGTTGGCTCGTCGGGGAGCTGATTCGTCGGCTCTCGGGCCTGACTGTGCCCGAGTTCATCGAGCAGCGGATCGCCGGACCTTTGAAGCTCGACGGCTTGTACATTGGCAACGCCGATACCCAAATGCATCGCATTGCCGATTTCGTGGGGCTCCCCGAGCTTCAAAGAAGCGGTGCCAAGCCCCTGATGACCGACAATCGCGTCCCACTCTGGGTGCGCCCCGCGCAGATGCGAGATCTGTGGCGCCGAGGGCTGTCGCCGCGAAATGCCAAGGAGCTCTTCTCACACCCCGTGTTCTGGAAGGCTTGCTTGCCTGCGATGAACGGCGTCGCGACCGCGCGTTCGCTCGCCAAGATGTATGCCGCGCTTTCCTTGGGTGGCGAGATCGACGGCGTGCGACTGGTCTCGGAGGAGATCGTCCGAAAGTCCGCCGAGGTCCAAACGAAGCGCGCCGACAAAGTCATCTTCTATCCGCTTCACTGGAAGCTCGGATACCATCGCACGGACGCATTCCTGATGGATGTGCCTGAAGCCTTCGGACATTTCGGCCTGGGCGGCGCCGGGGGATGGGCCAACCCGGAGCTGAAGCTCTCGTTTGCGTTCCTCCATAGCGGCTTCCCGTTTTCGATCATCGGCCAGACGCGCACGGTGATGATGACCGCAGCGGTCTACGAATCCCTTGGAATCTACAAAGGGGTCTGCCACACCCTGCGCCATGGCCCGATCGTCGATTTGGTGCCGAAGCGCGCTTAACGAACGATTTAGTGGAGATAGAAATGACGGAGAAGATAGGCATCGTTGGGGGTGGCATTGCCGGCGTCGGGGCGGCTTGGTCCCTTCACCGCGCAGGCTATGAAGTCGAGCTCTTCGAAAAGGGCCCGACTCTCGGTGGAAACGCAAAGACGTTTCGTTGGACGGTCGAGGACGGCTACGCGGAGTCCCCGCTGCTGGTCGTCGCCTGGCCGCAGATGTACTACCACAACTACGAGTCACTCTTGGACGAGCTCGGCGTCGGCATCGAAACGCTGCCAATCTCCTACTTCGTGCAAACGCCTGAGGGGCACTTCTGCCAGGACGGTCAGACGGCGGTGCAAAAGCGTTTTGCACCGGAGTTCCGGCGCTGGAAAAAGCTGGTGGCGTTCATCACGAAGGTCAACGACTTCTTCCTGCCCAAGAAGAAGCACGATTCGCTCTACCACTTCTCGTATTTCAATCCGATGAATCTCATTCCGCTCTATTGGATGGCGAGGCTCTTCGGCATTTCCAGCGAGTTCTGGGACACGATCTTCGTTCCCATTCACTGCGCGACCTTCATCACGACCTCGATGCGTGGCGTTCCGGCAGTCATCTTGCCCCTGCTCGAAAGCATCGTGCCGCTCGAGGAGCCCACGCAGATGGGAACGTGGCGAGGCGCACCCCGTCAGGTTTTCGACCGAATGACCGCGCCGTTCGCAGACAAGGTGCACACCGACCACGAGATCACCGCCGTCAAGCGTCGTAACGGCTGCTTCGTCATCGGAGACGCGAAGGGGCGCTTCTACGAAGTCGATAGGGTCGTGTTTGCCTGCGATGCAACGGCGGTGTTGAACGCGCTCGAGTCTCCGAGCTGGCTGCAGCGGCTCCTATTCAGCAATGCGGAGTACGTCGACGACGTCGATCCGTCGTTCTCGAGCTTCGTTGTGCACTCCGACACGAGCATCTTTCCCGAGAAGAACCGGCAGAGAATTCTCTCCGACTTCAACACGTACTCCGAGATCGACGAAATGGGTGCACTCGAGTGCACGTTCGTCATTTCTGCTCAGAACCCGAGCATCAAAGACAAAGGCGTTCCCATGCTGGTCACCTTCAACTCGAAGAAGGCGATCGACAAGGTGCAGAAACGAGTCGACCTACCTCATCCGACGCACACGATGTCACTCCGAAACATGATCATCATGTCGATGATACGCTTCCTGCAGGGCAAAGATGGTATCCACTATTGCGGCACGTTCACGACGCCCGAGGGCGGTCATGACTTGTCGTTCATGTCCGGCCTCGTTGCGGCACACGCGATCGGCGCCCCGTATCCATTTTCGCAAGACAACTCCGATGCGGTCGCAGACTTCAAGCAGATGCAGAAGATGATGCTGACGTCACGAGCTCGCCAGCCGATCTAGAGGAAGACGCCGTAAGAGCCGTCCAGGATCAACCGGACGCTCGTGCTCAGCCCCCAGATCGGAAAGATGAACCACATCAAGTTCGTGATGCCGACGAACAACAGCAGATCTCTGAGCGAATGCCCTTTGTGGCGGCCGTTCTGGAAGAACTGAAAGAAGTAAACGGCAGTTCCGTAGAACATCTGCCAGAAAATGATGACGCCGATGATTCCGAGGACGCGTGCGGGCATCAGCTCGAGCGTCATCCCAAATGCGAACAGTGTTGCAGGGATGAGCGTCGTGAAGCCGTTCCCGACATCGATGTTGTAGCCGTATGAGCGCCGATCTGAATAACCGGGGTCGAACAGCGAGTAGCTCGACCAAATGGTCGTCCACTGAGAGAACGAGAGCACGCGGAACAAAGGAATAGGCCGCGCGAAGACTTCGGCGATGCGCGTCATCTCGCGTCCCCGGTAGGGTTCCTTGATCGCTTCGTACTCGGAGCGAATCTGGTCCTGACAGACGAAGAGCGCGATCTCCCACCAGGCGATCATCACGTTGATCACCAAGAAAAACGCCAAGCCGATTTGCGTGGCGTTGTAGACGCCGTGGACGCGCTGGTGCAGCCAGGTGTGAAACAGTGTGCCGCCGATGACGACGATGCCGACGACCGCTGCCGTCGGGATCGCGAGGCCTCTCGGCGGTGTGGTGGATTCCATCAACTTTCTCCGTAGCCAGACGAGGCCTCCGTACTATGATCTGGCCGGAGGCAAAGCAAATGAGTGCGGTGAAGCAGTTGGGGTACTTGGTCTTCGAGGTGAGCGATCTTGCGGCGTGGGAAGCCTTCGGCACCAAGATTCTCGGTCTTCAACTGGTCGATCGGCGCGGCGACACCGGTTTTTCCCTGCGAATGGACGGTTATCACCAGCGCTTCTTCATCGAGCGGGGGCCTGCGGACGACCTTGCGGCGATCGGCTGGGAGGTCGAGGGCCCCGCTGAGCTCGAAGAGTTCGTACGGCGCTTCGAGGGCGCCGGGCACAGCGTCACGCGGGGCACCGCCGACGAAGCGGCACGGCGGAACGTCGAGGCTCTCATCCGCGTGAACGACCCGGCGGGAAATCCAAACGAGATTTTCTACGGGCCCAAGAAAGCCACAGAGACGTTCGTCTCGAAAGTCGTGCGCTCAGGCTTCGTGGCTGACGAGCAGGGATTTGGGCATGTCGTGGTGGCCGCGAACGATCAAGAGAAGCACGAGGCCTTTTACGCGGCGATGTTCGGGCTGAAGCTGAGCGACTACATCCGGTGCGAGTACTTCGGCCACCCAATCGACGTGACCTTCATGCATGCCAACGCGCGGCATCACTCGCTGGCCTTCGGGGGAGGGCAGCTCAAGCGGATTCACCACTTCATGGTCCAGGCTAGATCCATGGACGAGGTCGGGATGTGTTACGACCGCTTCCTCTTCTCGGGCGGCATGGTTCACCAGACGCTTGGGCGGCACCCGAACGACAAGATGTTTTCGTTCTACGGGTACACCCCATCCGGGTTCCACTTCGAGTTCGGGGCGGGTGCTATCGAGATCGGTGAAGGCTGGGAGAGCACGACCCATGACAAGGTCAGCGAGTGGGGGCATCACCCACCGCAGCTCCTCACCAAGGCATACCGCCGAGCCAAGGAATCGCGGGAGAAGAAGGGCTGACCGGGCATTGGACCGGCTTTCCCCCTTGCGCTAGAACGCGTTCTAGTTTGAGGTTTGAAGCATGGTCGTAGAAGCAGTGCCCGAGGGAAAATACGCCGATGTCGGCGGCGGCATCACGATGCACTACCACGAAGCAGGTAGCGGCGATCGCGGCGTCATCTTGTTCGTACACGGGAGCGGCCCGGGGGCGAGTGGCTGGAGCAACTTCAAGGGGAACTATCCGTTCCTCGCCGAGCACGGCTACCGGACGATCGTGCCCGACACGATGGGCTACGGGTACTCGAGCAAGCCTGAAGAGGGAACGTTCAGCCTCGACGATGTCGCCGCGCAGTACAAGGCGCTGCTCGACACGCTCGCCGTGGATCGGGTGATCGTGGTGGGGAACTCACAAGGTGGGGCGATCGCAATCACGATGGCGCTCAACTACCCGGACCTCGTCGGCAAGCTCGTCTTGATGGCCCCCGGTGGTCTCGAGACGCGGGAGACTTACATGGCGATGGAGGGCATCAAAGCGATGATTCGCGTGCTCTACAAAGAAGGCATCAGCAAAGAGACGATGCGCAAGGTCTTCACGCTTCAGCTACACGACGAATCGAAGATCACCGACCAGGTCATCGAAGAGCGTTACCAAGTCGCGATGACGCAGCACAAAGACAACATTGCCCGCATCCGAGTTACAAACCTGGAAGACCGGCTGCCGGAGATTCAATGCCCGGTTCTCTGCTTCTGGGGCGCCAACGATAAGTTCTGCCCCGTGAGCGGCGCATCCAAAATCGCATCCAGCTGCCCGAGCTCCCGCACCATGCTGATCGCCAACTGCGGCCACTGGGTAATGGTCGAGTACCAAAAGCTCTTCAACGACCTCACCCTAAAGTTCATCAACGACGACCTCGGCTAAAAAAGGGGTCTGACCCTGAGGGATCCCCACAAATCACGAGAGCACCTGGATGTCTTCGGCGGGGATGTGGAGGAGTCTTTGTAGGGGAAAAGTGCAAAGGCGGGGATGTTGGAGCACCATCCTGCCAAGGGAGAGGGCGGAGAGCACATGTCGGCGGTGCTCAGTGTTGGCTTGAAAGTGGCGCTGCAGATTTTGCTGCTGGGCGGCACGACCGAGCAGCCACAGGGCGAGGGTCGCTAGGGTGCAGATGAGCAGCAGGATTTGGAGGCGCTCTTTGCAGCGGGTCTTGTGTAGCTCCATGGCGAAGCCAAAGCGGGGGCTCTTGAGGTCGCGAAAGCCTTGCTCGATTTGCATGCGCAGCTTGTAGAGGCGCACGATCTTGTTTGCGGCGGTTCGTTCGAGCGAGGTGGCGAGCACCCAGGGCTCTCGTCCTGCCTGGTGATGAAGCTTGCTGTGACGATTTTGCTTGGGCTGACCCAGCTTGTTGCGATTGACGCGTCCTGTCTTTTTGCCGCGCACGAAACACATACGGCACTTGTTCGGTTTGTTCTTGGCCACGGTGACATGCCCCATGTAGCGCGCTCGGGTGGTGGGCTGCGTCCACAGGGTTTTGCACCGCTCGAAAGGACCTTGGTTTTGCTGCTGAAACATGGTGCGACTACGAATCCGAGTAATCCAATCCCAGCCCAGTGCTTGCACTTGTTTGCACCACGGCACGCGAAAGCCAGCGTCGGTCACCACAATCGGGCAGCAGTCGAGCGGCAACAGATCCTTGAGCGTCCTCAAGAAATTTCGCTCGACTTTGCGATTGCCCAGGTGTGCAAGTGAATGCACCTCCTCGTAAACCGAAAGCGCACGACCGTTCATGGCCACAGCGGCGCGCAGGGTGTGATAGTGGCCATCGTCGCTCACGCCCGACCAGTCCACCAGCAGCACGGGCCGCTTCTTTGGACCGATCACGGCGGAGACGACTGGCCGGTATACGTCCACTCGCTGCGCGTGCAGCAGTCGGTTGCCCAGCAGCCGGTCCACCCGTTTGATGCTGTGTTTGACTCGCGCTTGGCTCGGCATCGAGCGGCCCAGGGCGGTCAGCGTCAACCGCCCCCCCTCCATCAAGCTTTGAACTGCCGCCCACAGCGCTTGGAGGCGTCGGGCGTGAATTCGAACGGGTGCATCGTCGAAGATTCGGCCTACAATCTTGATGGCGTGCATGCGCGTGTCCCTCCTGGTGGTTGACATTCCAAGAGGATCACAACGCCCTGCGCGTCGCTACCTTCACGACTTCGGCCTTAACTGTTTGAAATAATTGGCTTCACCTCGCCGATTCGTGGGGAGCCCTCAGGGTCTGACCTCTTTTCTTCCGGACGCCTTCGGCGGCAGTTTGTCCCGCCCCACCGCCTCCACGCTATCGCCTATTTGGCGGCGACGGCTTTTTCGACTGCTTCGAGCAAGCTTTTGCTATAGACGCGACCAGTGAGGTTCTCCCGTGTCTTCTTCGCTACGGCGTCCCACTCGGTCTTGTAGGGTGATGTATCGACCTCGATCATGCCGCGCTTGACGAGAGACGCATAGGCTCGAGCGTCGTCACGGCGTGCCAGCGTGTCGCCGACTCGTGCCGCTCGCTCGCTGGTGTCGATCAAGACCTTCTGGTCATGCTCGGTGAGCTGGTCGAATTTCTCTTGTTTGATGAGTGACCCGCCGATGAGGATGCCGAAGTTCTCTTTCGCCATGTAGTTGAGGCGCGTGTACCATTGGAGCGCTACGGCAGCGAGGGCGGAAGCAGGCACGGTGTCGAGCATGCGTGTTTGCAGGCCACCATACACCTCGGGAACGCCCACTCGGACGGGGTTGGCGCCGATCGTGGTGATGTACCCGGCGAAGACCGGATCATCCTTCCACGCCCAGGGACGGAGGCTCTTGAGGTCTTCGGGCCTTGCGAACTTCTCCATCGAGAAGAGGCGGTTCTTCCCCGCTTCACCCCAGGCCAACATCACGAAACCGTTGTCTTTGAAGAGCTTCGCAAAACGGTCGCCGAGCTGCGTGCGCGCGCGTTCGAGTTGGTCGTACTCGGTGATCAGTCCGGGCGCGGTCAGCACCAACACGGGCCGCGCAACGATTCCAAGCCCAGTGGTCGTCACACCCGCCGCATCCATCTGCCCAGCGCGTATCTTGCGGATGAAGTCGCGCTCGTCACCCTGACTGCCACCGGAATAGAAGCGAAGCTCCACTCGGTTCTCGGTTCCTTTCTTCAGGCTCCGGTTCCAGGCCTTCATGAGCTTCATGAACCCGGAGCCGGGAGGCGCCAGAGACGCGAAGCGGATGATGATCGGGGATGCGGCGTTTGCCTGGGGCACCGAAACCGCGCCAGGCAACAGAAAGGCACTCACGGCGAGGAGTGCGATGAAGACGTGTCTGATCTTGCTCATGGGTGACTCGCTGGGGGAAGGCGCGATACTAGCGCAATCACCACGATTCGACATCTCGTCTCAGATCCCTACTTGTAGGGCGCTTCGCCTCGGATGAGCTTCGCGCTGCGGTAGCCGATCAGCATGCTCGGAGCGTTGAGGGCGGAGACCGGGGTCCAGGGGATCACGGAGGCGTCGGCCACTCGCAGACCGGTCACGCCCCGCAGGCGAAGCCGGGGGGTCCACCGCCTGAGCTTCGCTCGTTCCCATGCTGCAACTGCCCGCAAAGTGATAGGTAGTGATCGTGTTCTTCCGCACGTAGTTCGCGATTGCCGCATCGCTCTTGATGCGCTTTCCGGGCATGAGCTCTTTGGCGCCCCATTCAGCGAGGCCGCTTGCGCCGCCGATCCTACGAGCGATCCGAACGCCCCTTACCATCGTCTCCATATCCTCCGGATCCGAGTAATAAGCCGGGTCGATCAGCGCTTGCCTGGTCACGTCGGTCGACTGCAAGCGAAGAGTGCCGCGGCTCTTCGGTTTTCCGAGGATCAGGATGATGCCGAACATGTGGTCGGTGAATCGCTGCAAGGCGCCGACCTTGAAAGCCGCGCCGACCATGCTGCGCACCATCTGCCGTGACCGCGGGCCGTAGACCCCGTGCGGGATGACCATGGGCGGGAGCATGCGCTGCACCATCTGCCGCATCGCCGACGGGGCGGGCCAGTACACGTAGCAAGTGTCGCTCTGCGAGGCTGGGAGGTCGCTGTCTTCGTTCGTTCGGAAGAAGCTGTAGAGCTGTGGGTAGAAGCAGTCGATGTCCTTCTTGGCCTTGAAGAACACCGGCACGTTCGGGTGGTCGTGAAGCCCGTTCCCGATGGAGGGCCGATCGGCGACGACGGGGATGTCGAATGCTCTCAGATGCTCACCCGGGCCCACACCCGAAAGCATCAGAAGCTTGGGGGTTTCGAGCGCACCGGCGCATAGGATGATCTCGTGGGCGGCGGCGGCTCGTTTGAGTGCGCCCTCATGCTCGAACTCGACGGCTCGCGCGCGTTTCTCCGCGGTAAACACGACACGGTGAGCGCGCGCGCCGGTGAGCACCCTGAGGTTCGCGCGCGCGCCCGCGTCTTTAATGAAGGCCACGTACGAGCTTCGCCGGTTGTCGCCTTCGTACGACATCCACTCGTAGCCGATGACGTTGCTCATGTTGCCGTCGTTCAGGTCTTCTTTTCGGCTGAAACCATGCTCCTGTGCCGAGGCGATACACGCTTCACTCCACTTCGTCGCTGGGCGTCGATGGGGCCGCAACGTCTTCTCGATCGCTTTGAAGTCGTCTTGGACGTCGTCCCAATGCCAGCCTCGTGGCCACTCCGCGTAGTCTTCTCGCGAACCGCGGGTGTAGACCATGCCGTTCACCGAACCGCTGCCTCCCATCACCGTTCCGGTGCCCGCGAAGATACGGTGCTTGGCGGAGTGCACTTGCGGCACGGAGAAGCGCTCGCCCATCACGGCATCGTTGATGAATGCCTCTTTGTAGCCGCTGGCGACCAAGGTTTCTGGGTGCTCTTCAGCAGCCGGCCCGCTCTCGAGCAGGAGCACGCGCTTGTTCGGATCGTTCGCCAGCTCCGCGGCTACGATGCATCCGGCCGAGCCCCCGCCGACCACGACGTAATCGTATTCGTCCATCACTGTTCTCGGCTGAACAGCTTCAAGAAGCCGCGCCATCGTTGCGCGAGGCCTCTCCCGTAGATGAGCTCGATCACGCCGCTGAAGACGCCATAGTCCTTCTCCGCCACCGGGAAGACGCGGCTGGGCTGGTGGATTGGTAAGCGGTCGTCAACCACGGCTTTGATGTTGCACATCGAGCGCAGGCCCTCGCGTCCATTCATGCGCCCGTAGCCCGATGCCTTGACGCCACCGAAGGTCAAGTCTTGCGCCATGTACGTGACGCCGCCGAACTCGTTGATGGAGCTCATGCCGGCTTCGAGCTCCGCGGCGATCTTCCGGGCGCGCGCGTGGCTCTTGGAGAAGACCGATGAGGACAGACCGTAGGAGACCCCGTTCGCGACCTTCACGGCCTCCGCGTCATCACGCACTCGGATGAGCAACATCACCGGCCCAAAGACCTCCTCCTGTGCGATGTCCATCTCGGGCGTGACATCGGCCAAGATGGTGGGCTCGAAGTAGTCGCCTTTGTCGCTGAGGGTTCGCTTGCCGCCGGTGACGACTCGCGCTCCTTGCGCAACCGCGCCGTTGACTGCCTTCTCGATGATATCGAGTTGGAGCGGAGTGACGATCGCGCCGACATCCACGACTCCCTCGCGGCTGCTGCCCTGCCGAAATTCGCGAACCAGCTCTGCGGTGCGCTTCTCGAAGGCGTCGTAGATGGCGTCGTAGACGAGGATTCGCTCGGAAGCGACGCAGTTTTGCCCGCAATTGATGTAGCAACCGGCGAGCGAGGAATGAACCGCCTGTTCCAAGTCGGCGTCGTCACATACGATGAATGCGTCTTTGCCGCCAAGCTCCATGACCACCGGTATGACTCGCTCTGCACTGGCTTCGACGACGCGTCGCCCGTTGTTGACGGAGCCGATGAAAAGAATCGTATCCACCGCAGAGCGTGCGAGTGCCGCGCCAGTCGGTCCGTATCCGTGCACGGCCTGGATGAGGTCTGGATTGTGTCCAGCTTCTTCGACGACCTCACGGAGCGCGTCGATGAACTTCGCGCTCGACCATGCGACCCACTCGGACGGCTTGAGCACGATTGCGTTGCCGGCCATCAGCGCGGGGATCAAAGGATTGACGATGTTCTGAAACGGATAGTTCCAAGGGATGATCGCGGCCAGGACACCGAGTGGGTGATACTCGAGCCGCGCCTTCTTATGCACCAACAAGCCGGAAGACACTCGCTCGGGGCGAAGGTGCTTCTCTCCATTGTTGATCGTCCAGCGAAACTTTTCGCAGGTCGGCCAGATCTCTCCCATCAGCGCGTTCTCACGCGTCTTCCCCGAGTCGCGTTGCACCGCGAGACATATCTCGTCCTTGTTCTCGACCGTGTACGCGAGCAGCTTGCGCAACACTTTGCGGCGCTCCTCGAACGAGGTCTTGCGCCAGGCCTGCTGGGCGACCTTCGCGCGTGCGACTACGGCATCGACATCCTCGGGAGAATCGATGCGCACCTCACCCAACGGTTCCCGTGTCGCAGGGTCGACGCAGGGGATATGCGTGGCCGGCTCGGCAGGCCTGGATTGCTGCTCCAGCGAAATCGGAATTGACATTCTGATTTTAGCCTCTATCATTCCGACCCTACCGTGTCAACGACCGCCTCATTCGCAAAAGCCCAACAATCCCTGCGGGGTAAGAAGCGCGAGCTCTACCGCGGGGCCATCCTCGATGCGGCCGAGCGGGTGTTCGGCGAGGAGGGCTACGAGGCGACCAAGGTGCAGCGGATCGCCGCCGAGGCAGGCGTTTCGCTCACTACGCTTTACAGCGTCCTGCAGTCCAAGTGGGAAATCTACCGTGCGGTCCACCGTCGTCGCCTGAGCGAGGTCATGAGCCTAGCTCAAGGCATCGTTCAAAAGGACATGTCGTCGCTCGATACCCTCATTGCCGGGACTCGCATGCAGCTCGCCTTCTTCATGGAGCATCGGGACTTCACCAAGATGCAGCTCAAGGAAGTTACGGCCTGGTCGACGATCGGGCTCCTCCGCAGCCCCGAGCAGATCGAAGCGCTAGGCGCCGGCTTGCAGCTTTTCTCCGACTTGTTTCGGCAAGGCATCAGGGACGGATATCTCATCGATGATGATCCGGAGCTCATGGCGAGGATGGTGATCGCCTCCCAACAAGTGAGACTCGGGATGTGGATGGACCGCGGCTGCAAAGAAGATCCGGACCGCGTCGCCGACGCCGCACTCCGACACTTGCTTCGGAGCTACTGCAAGACCGAACGCCTCGCTTCCGCGCTGGCGGCGGCCGGTTTGGAGGATGCATCATGAGCGTTCAGTTTCACGAACTCAGGGTCTCCGCAGTGATTCGCGAGACAGCGGAGTGCAGCTCGTTCGAGCTATCCGTCCCGGCGGAGCTCCACGAGAAATATCAATACAAGGCAGGCCAACATCTTACGTTCGAGCTTCCCTGGGAGGATTCCAAGATCACCCGCTGCTACTCGCTGTCGAGCTGTGCTGACCTCGGTGAACCGCTGAAAATTGCGGTGAAAAGAGTCGAAGGCGGGCGGATATCCAACTGGTTGAACGACAACCTGAAGGTTGGTGCTTCGATCATGGCGAGTGTGCCGGAAGGCCGCTTCGTCCTCGACCCCGAGACCCGGTCGAGCGCTCCGCTGTTCCTCTTTCCAGGCGGAAGTGGGATCACGCCGATCATCGCTCTGCTGAAGAGTGCGCTCGCCACCACGAAACGATCGGTCACGGTGCTCTACGCCAATCAAGACCGGGACTCGGTGATCTATGGCGAGGAGATCGATCGGCTCGCCACCGAGCATTCGGGTCGGCTGGCCGTTCACCATCACTTCGATTCGGAGGGCGGCTACCTCAGGCCGGCCGAGATCCGCGCGCTCCTCCATGACACCGACATCTCCGAGTTCTACATCTGCGGCCCAGAGCCGTTCATGGAGCTGATCGAGAGCACCCTCGCCGAGGCCGGGGTACACGAAGAGCTCATCTACATCGAGCGCTTCGTTTCTCCCGCCGATCCCGACCGCGTCGAGGTCGAGGCAGTCGACGTTGCATCACTTGAAGGGCCCGGCACCTTCAGCCTCTGGCTCAACGGCCGCTCCCGCACGGTTCCGTACCTGACCGGCAAGACCCTTCTGCAGTGCGCACAGGCCGCAGGCTTGCAGCCAGCACACTCCTGCGAATCAGGTTACTGCGGCTCGTGCATGGCCCATGTGAAGACCGGGAGGGTTCACATGCGGACGCACGAAGCGCTCTCCGAGCGGGACATCGCGCGCGGGGTGGCGCTTCTTTGCCAAAGCGTACCTGCCAGTAGCGAGCCTCTCGAGCTCGACAGCGACTCGACCTCCTTTCGCACGGCATCCGCCGTGAAGTCCTCCTACAGCAAGCGCGTATCCCAGCTGGCGGCAGTCGCCGCGTTCGCATTCATGGTCGCAGGGACGCTCGTTCTCAGATTGGTGCACTAGGTGGTAAAATGATTACGCAGGAATCCAAATGAAGGTCTTGTTCGTCATCCTTGCAAGCTACGCCTCGGCCGGATTAGCGATCGCGCTTCTGCTTTACGCCTATCGTTCAGCGAAGGCGCAGCAGTATTTGATCAGCGACGACCCGCATCGTTCGACGAGTGACCGGGAGCTCTATTGGAGAGTCGCCTTGAACACGACGGTTTCCATCACACTCATCTTCTCCGTGATGTACGGACTCGGCAACTACCTCTACTACGACCACGCCGCTCCCGGCCTGGCGTTACCTGCTCGAGGCCGCGACGGTCATCCTGATCTACGACTTCGCGTACTACTTCATCCACCGTTATCCCCTTTCACGAGTGGAAGATCCTCCGCGGTGTGCACTCGGTTCACCACGCCTCCAGGAATCCGCGAGTCATCGACAGCCTCTTGCTGCATCCAGTGGAGACCATCCTCGGGCTCGGCTTGTTCTTCGGGTCAGTGGCGCTCGTCGGTGGCGTGCACATCTACGTCCCTGGGCGCGCTCTTCATCACGTACACCGCGTTCAACATCCTCAACCATGCCGGCATCGATGTGCCGCACTTTCCCCTCAAGACCTTGGGGAGTTCTTGCGGCGAAGCACGACCGGCATCACCACAGCATGCTCTCAGGCAACTATGCGTCGATCACGCCGTTGCCGGACATCATCTTCGGCACGGTGGAGTAAGTCATGACGGTCAGTTTGGTAACAGGGGGCTGCGGCTTCGTGGGCGCCGCGATTGCGCGCGCGCTCAAGGCTCGTGGCGATGAGGTCATCGTGCTCGATGTGGCGCCCGAGTGTCCCAGTGGAAGGCGTTGACTACCGCCGCATCGACATCACCGACAAAGCAGCGGTCATCGAAGCCTGCCGCGGCGTCGACACGATCATCCACAACGCGTCGATTGTCCACACCAAGCGGAACAAGCAGGACGTGGTCTGGGCCGTGAACCTCGGCGGCACCGAGAACATGCTCGAAGCGGCTCAGAAACAGGGCGTCCCGCGTTTCGTCTACATCAGCTCGGGAAGTGTCGTCTACGAGGGCAAAGACATCGAGAACGGCGACGAGAGCCTGCCATACTCTTCGGTCTCCCAGGCGCCGTATGCCGACAGTAAGATTGCAGCCGAGAAGCTCGTCCTCGCGGAGAACGGGAAGGGCGGCGTGGCGACCTGTGCGCTCCGGCCCCACGTGATTTTTGGTCCAGGCGACAATCGCTTCATGCCTGCGCTCCTGGCCAAGGGTCGCAATGGGCAGCTGCGGTTTCAGATTGGGCGAGGGTGTTTGGCTTTCCGACTATACGTACGTGAGCAACTTGACCGACGCAGTCCTTCTCGCCGATGAAGCGCTTGCCAAGGATGGCTTGAACAGCATCGCCGCCGGCCAGGCCTATTTCATCACCAACGGTGAGCCGATGCCCTTCTGGGACTTCATTCGCAAAGTCGCCGCACGCCTCGGCTTCCCTCCGGTCAAGTACCGAGCGCCCAAGTCACTCGTCTACGTGATTGCAGCGGTCATGGAAGGCATCGACACGCTCAAGGGCGGCACTCTCAACGCGGAGGATGGCCTGACACGTTTTGCCATCCGCTACATGTGCACCCACCACTACTTCAGCATCGAAAAGGCACGCCGCGAGCTTGGCTACAATCCTTCGGTCACTGTGGACGAAGGCATCGAGCGCACCTGCCAGCACCTCGAAGCAACCGGCGCCGTCTAACGTTAACGGGGGTGAGGACATTCCGTTCGGTCAGCCAGGGGATTGGACTCGCTCCGGCAGCCGGAGTTGGCGGACGGGCCGTCGTCCCCCCGACGCGGCCCGTCCCCGGCTCCCCCGATTACCCCTTCACATGCGATCAGAAATAGACCTAGAAGGCCTAGACAAACCCCTCTTCTCACAGTTTCACCCCTAAGGGCCTTTATGAATCCTTAAGGGTGTAGGTAACTAGGATCCTTGACAGTTGATTACAACTTCATTCATCCCTTAGGTTTAGTTTTGGCCTTGGTCCTTGCTGGCAGATCACAGGAAAAAGCGGGTTCGACTCCCGGAAATACGCTAAAACGGCGAGGGTTGCTGCGGGGGCGCGAGCTGGTAAGAGGCTGGCGTTCGGGGGCTTTCGATCCAGTCGGGGGCGAGACGAGTGTCTAACGAGATTGTCATCCTTCTCACGGCCTGCGGCTTCCTCATCGCGATGGGGGTGCTCGAGCTGATCGTGCATCGCAAGCGGCTCGCGCGGATTCCCATTCGAATTCACGTGAACGGCACACGCGGCAAGACCAGCGTGACCCGGCTGATCGCAGCGGGGCTTCGTGAGGCCGGCGTTCGTTGCGTGGCCAAGACCACGGGCACGGTGCCTCGCTTCATCCTTCCGAACGGTCGCGAGGTGCCCGTATACCGCCCAGGCGGGCCAAACGTAATCGAGCAGAAGCAGGCGGTCACGATGGCTGCTGCGCAGCGTGCCGAAGCGCTCGTCGTCGAATGCATGGCGCTTCAACCGCATCTTCAATGGCTTTCCGAATCCAAGCTCGTCCGCGCCACGCACGGGGTCATCACCAACGCGCGGCCGGACCACCTCGACGTGATGGGCCCCACTGAAGACGACGTCGCTCGCGCGCTTGCTGGCACGGTCCCGTGCGACGGTGTGTTCCTGACCGCCGAACGGAAGCACCGTGAATTCTTTCAGCAGGTTGCCGAGGAGCGGGGCTCACGCTTTCATGCGGCGGAAGATATCAGCCACTCGCTCACGCCTGAGGACATCGCGGCCTTCCCCTATTTCGAGCACCAAGACAACATCGAGCTCGCCCTTGCAGTTTGCGAGGAGCTTGGCATCGAGAGCGAAACGGCCCTCCGCGGCATGTGGAGGGCCAAACCCGACCCCGGCGCGATGACGGAAGCCAAAGTCGAGTTCTTTGGCCGCCACGTCGTTTTCGTCAATGGGTTCGCCGCCAACGACCCTATCTCCACACGCTATATTTGGGAGCAGTCCTTGCGCCGGCACCGCGACCTCAAGAGGCGCATCGCCGTGTTCAACTGCCGGTCGGACCGCACCGATCGCTCTGAGCAACTTGCCGAGTCCTATGCAGGATGGACGCAGGCCGACGAAGTCGTTCTGCTCGGCACGGGGCAGTACATTTTTGCCCGCGCCGCCGTGAAGAGTGGCCTCGACCCTACACGCTTGGTTTTCGTCGACCAGACGCATCCGGCCGATATTTTCGAGATTCTGCTGGGCCTCTCAGAGTCCTCAGCCCTGGTGATGGGGCTTGGAAACATCGCGGGTCCAGGATTGGCACTGGCGGAATACTTTGCCAATCGGGGGATGGAACATGCCAGAGATTGAGTTGTTGACCCTGTCGATCGGGCTCGGCCTTGCTGCCAGCCTTCTCTATGGCGAGCTCTTCGGCCTCGCCGCTGGTGGCATGGTCGTGCCGGGCTACGTCGCCCTCTACGCCAACAGGCCGGTTGATGTTGGGATCACGCTGCTCGCCGCCGTCGTGACCTTCGGCTTTCTGAAGGGGCTTTCGCAAATCGCGATCGTGTACGGTCGCCGACGAACCGCGCTTACCATCCTGGTTGGCTACATCGTCGGCTTGGGCTTCCGGATGTGGTTGGACAGCCAAATCACTCCGTTTACTGAAGGGGCCATCATCGGCTTCATCATTCCAGGGCTCATCGCGATTTGGTACCAGCGCCAGGGCGTGCTCGAAACGACGCTCAGCCTCGTCACTGCCGCGATCCTCGTTCGCATGGTCTTGATCGTGTTCATCGGAGACGTGACGATATGAGGGGGATGTATTGGAAGCCCGAGAGCGCGTCCCAGGTGCAGCGCGCACTGGTCGCGGCTCTCGCCGTCGTCGGCCTGGTCGCCGTCGAGGTATTTCCCACGGAAGAGCAGCAGCCGCATTATGCGGAGAAGATGCTCGCCGCGCGAAAGGCACAAGATGCATTGGACGTCCTCCGTGACGTGTCCGAGCGAAGGGGCCTCTACTTGCGCGTCAAGACCGATCCGTCTGCTTCCAGAATGATCGGTGATGTGCTGTCGCCGATCACCAGCGGAAGCGGGAGCCTGGTGTCCAAGCAGACTTCAGTGAACCCAAACTTCGCCGCGGTCCTGGTGCAATGGCTCAAGGACCTTCGAATCCGCAGCGGCGACCTGGTTGCGGTCGGCGTGTCCGGCTCCTTCCCCGCCATGAACGTGGCGGTCTATTCGGCGATTCACGAGCTTGGCGCGGAGCCCATCATCATCGCGAGTACAGCCGCCTCGCAGTGGGGCGCCAATAATCCCAACTTCACGTGGCTCGACATGGAAGCCGCTCTTCGGAAGAAAGGGGTCTTCCCGTACAAGGCTGTGGCTGCCTCTCTGGGCGGCGTTGGCGATGACGCGATCGGGCTGACCAAACGCGGCCGCCGCATGCTCGAACGCGCAATCGAACGCAACGAGATCCCGGAGCTCAGCAAAGTAAAACCCAAGAAGCAGCAAGACGAGATCACCGAGGAGGGGTCGGTGCCGTCCTCTGTGAGCCTAACGCTCGTCGATCAGGACCGCGTTCGCGAGCGAATGCGCGTCTACTACGAAGCGGCCGCGGATCGTCCGATCGCCGCCTACGTGAACGTGGGCGGCGGGACCGTGTCGGTTGGCACGAAAGTGGGCAAGCACAGGTTCTCACCGGGCGTCAACTTGCGGCCTCCGCGCGGAATCGAGGAGATGCCGATGTCCGTGCTGGGCTCTTTTCTCCAGAGCGGCGTGCCCGGAATTCATGTAACGCAGATCATCGATCTAGCTGAAGAATACGGTCTCGAGATCGCGCCGCGCATCACGCCGGAGGCCGGCACCGGTGGCGTTTTTCAGAAACGCCAGCCAAACCGATGGCTTGCTGGCATCGTGCTGGCGCTGATCCTGTTGTCGCTCTTCGTGATCGCCAGAGCCCCCTGGGGCACCCGGATGCTTCGTGCGACAATTCCTCCTGAAAGCATCCTGCCACCGCCGCCGCGAGCTCCGAGTGGGTTCGTGCCTCGCATCGACAAGAGTGACGGCAACGGCACTGCGACAGATCCTCCCTAGGATTGATGGTTCTTGGGACCGTGCTATTCGAACGGAAGTTGGAGGTTCTCATGCTTCGTTATTCGCCCTTCTTGCTTCTCATCGCTTCGTCTTTTCTCGTCGTTAGCTGTAACGATACGATCGTGAAGACCGGCGAGATTACCGTCCGATCCGACGATACTGTCGACTTCACACAGTTCCAGACATTTAGCGTCATCACAGACGACCGCGTCCCACCGGAGGATCTCCCGGACCTCGGCGACGACGAAATTGCCTTCAATGACATGGTCAACGAGCTCATCATCGAGGCCATGCAGGCCGAGCCGGTTTGTCTGACTCTGATCGAGCCGGAAGAGGTCACCCCTGAGAACCAACCCGACCTTTGGGCCGCCAACGGGCTCGCGCGGACAACGGACGGTGGCTACTACTACGAGTGCCGCGGTGGCTGGTGGTGGGGTTACTGGGGCTGGTACTGGGACGCCTGTGCGTATTGGTACCCGGTCTACGTTGAGTACGACATCGGCAACCTGCTCATCCCCGTCGGCCCACCGCCTGCCGAAGGCGAGGAGCCTGCGCCGATCTTCGCTGGCCTCGCACAAAAAATCGTGGGAACTGGTTCAGGCGTAGAAACGGAAGTTCGCCGTGCCGTGGACGCCATCTTCCAACAATGGCCCGACAAGCGGCCCTGCCCAGCTCCTCAATAGCGGGAGCGGTGCCTGCGTTTGCGGCGGTGTTGCTTGGCTAGGTCGGCATGGCCGCGCTTCGTGAACTTTGGCGGGAATACGTATGCCGCCAAGTGATCGAGAGGATCCAGAACCTTACCGTTCTGGAACAGGCCGAAGTGCAGGTGGGGGCCCGAGTCTCTAATTCCAGTGCGGCCTACTTCGCCGAGGCGCTGGCCCGCATTCACTTGGTTCCCCACCTTTACGTCGTAGCTCGCGAGGTGGGCGTAGAGCGAGATCACACCATCCCCGTGGTCGACTTCCACGAATAATCCTCGCGGGCCCATGTGCCTTTCGTGCACGATCACCGCGCCCCATGGCTCGAGGGGGATATGGGCGCGGCGCTCCCAGTCCACGCCTGCGAATCTCACGGTTCCAGTGGCGACGGAGCGGACGGGCTCACCTGCCTCTGACGCGAAGTCGATGCCGCGATGCGGGCGCTGCCCATGGTCGCGTGGCTCCCCGAGACCGCTGATTGCGATTCGCGGGTAACCATCGAGAGGGCTTACGAACGAGATCCCCCCAAGTCCTGAGCCGCCCCGGTTGAGCCGCGCATGGCTACTCAGCAAGCGGCGCCTCGCGGTGAGGATTCGATCTTCCGGTGCCGTGTCCCCCACGCGGTCCCCCCAAACGAAGTGAGAAACCGCGTGGCGGTGAGGCGCGGAGTCGAACGCGCCATCGATATCCGGGCACTGTTGCCCGAATACGTTCAGCAAGGCTGCTGCGAAATACAGATTGGGCTCCGGGTTCGCGAGTACTCCACGGCGAAACGGGAACGCGCTCACATCCAGCTCTTTGCGGGTCCATCCTTCATCGGTCCACACGCCGAATCGATAGACGCCGGCGTGGACATTGCCCACGTGCATGCCGCGGTTGATCAGCGTGAGGCCGGTGCCATAGCTGTTGTCGATCTCGGCGTTGCAGTCACTTTGTGCGTAGACGAGCGCTGCGAGTAGCCATGGATCGACCTCGAATTCCGAGCTGTACCGAACGATTGCCTCTGCGTAGTGGTCGAGTTGGCGTGCCGTAACCGTCGGTGGGCAAAGCTGAGCCATTGCCTGGGCGAGGTCGGTCGGCGCGACTCGTGCTGGCGAGGCGGGCTCGTCGGGCCAGTACGACAGATTGATCAGGCCGCCTCCGCGAGGGCGTAAACCCAAGCGACGCATCTCCTCCCCGGTGAGCGGGCCCTTCGGACCCTCCGGCCGAACTGCTGGAGAGTCGTTCAGCACAACGCCCTTTCGGAGCCGCCGCTGCCACGGCGAATCCTGCGCGTGGCTCGGCTGCCAGGCTGTGATGAGGACCACAAAGACGGCGAGGGTTAAAAAACTAGCAAGAATTCTCAAGCGGCTCTCCGGAGCTTTCAGGATGCCGCCCCTGAACGAACCTTCCAACTTAATGGTGTAAGTGTGCGGACTGTCTTGTGTCTTCAAAGCTTTTGCGACCTTGGGCCATGTCCGCTAGGGTGCCGGTGAGGCCATGCGGCGAAACGCGTGATGAGTAGCCACGTAGGGACAAATATTTCGGGGGAGCGCCTCGCATCGCTTGCAAACCGCCAAGAGCTTTTCGCTCGGCGGCAATACGAGCCTGTGATCTCTCCCCAATCGCTCGAGTCGACGACGTCGACTTGGTTTGGTGTCGGTGTTGCTGCGGCTGACGCGAGCTGTGGTCTTCCCGTCGACGTCCTGATCCTCCTCTTCGCGCAAGAGATGGTGCGCAGGGAGCTCGGCCTTGCCAAGAGCTCCATCCTCATTGCCGACAGTAACGCGTGCGATGCGGGCGTGCCGAGGCTCGACGTGCACCGCGCCGCATCGCTTGCACAAGCGCCGTTGGAAGCGCTGGTCGATCGTTTTGGTTTTCCCGTCGACATCCGCCGCTCCTCTTCTTTGGCGCCGGCGTCCGAGGTGAAGCGCAAGCAAGATGCTCTCGAGATCGACAACGGCTACGTGGCGCAGCAGCTCGTCCAAACGGAGATCATGCGTACGCGTGGCGCTGCGGTGAAAGTCGGATGGGCACTCTCGGCCTGTACCTATGACGAGACGTACTTCGATCGCCTGTACAGGAACCGCTTTGGCGACCAGGTCACGTTCGCGTACACAGTCGGTGGCCGGACGCTGAACCCGCAACGACCGCGCGCATGCCCTTATCTCTGCCGAGAGCCTCAGGATCGCCTGCTTCTCGGGACCAAGGAAAACGCCGTTCGAAAGCTGTACGCCGATGCGGATTCGCCTGCGGTGCGTGGGTATCGCCGCTTGATTGGCAAGCTTGCGCGCGCGTACCGCCATCTCACCGGGGACGACCCGGGCACCCCCGAGAGCTTCCTTCAGTTCGTCGTCGACGCGTCTGCAGGCCCCGTTCGTAGCTCCGTCGGTAGCGCCGGTAGTAGCTCCGCTACTGCAGGAAAGAGGCCAGCCCGCGAATCCCGAGTTGGCGCCCCATCGAGCTTCGCTCCCTGATCTCACGCGTTTGCGCGTCGGTCAGCTCATCCGCTCCTCGGCCACTTTGCCCGGTGCGCAGAAACGACTGCGGGCTCACACCGCGTTCGAGAAGCAGTGCCGTAGCATGATCGAAGACCGACTCGCGCCGCTTCATCGCATCGAAGCTGCTCTCGATCACGGCCCGATCGATCCAGCGTTCGTCACGCTCCCAGCCGAGGAAGTCCACGATGCGTTCTATCGATGCTTTGCGGTCACTCAGCAGATCTTCGTAACGCACAATCAACACATCGGGGTCGGACGCTCTCTCATGCCAGCCAGCGACATGTTCGAACCACGAGCCATACTGTACGCGCCCATCCATGAAGCGACGGTAGAAGTCGTCTAGCGTTCCTTCGAACCCGAGGTATGCGCGGTAGAAGTGGAAGTATGACACCAGCACATCCAAGCCGTCCCGCTCGATGTAGATGTAGCGCGCCCCATCGGGAAGCCATTGTCTGGGCAGGTGGCTCTTGAACACCCGCGGTGAGGGGAAGCGCTGCAAGTCCGAAGCGGTGACCTCGCCGATCGCCAGCGAACGCTCGAACCACGGCGACACTTTCGTGAGATGCTCCGGATCGGGCTGCTCCTCGTGTATGAGTAGGTACAAGATCCACTGGATCAGCGTCGTACCTGAGCGCGGGTAGCTAGAAATGAAGACGTCGGTCGGCCGCACCTCGAGCTCCATTCGGCCCCGCAGGAAGTTGGCGATTCGGCGGGTGTTGTCCAGATTGCGAACTGCGATGTCGAGCGCGCTGGTCGCCAAGCCCAGGACGTGGCCTGCCGTCTTCTGCAGCCGGTCTCGTGTCGTGTTCGTCTTGGTTGGCCGCATGATCAGACGCTGACTACCCTAGCACCGCCGATGGAAGCCCTAGCACATATCACGACACCGGAGTTCGCCGTGGCGTTCGTAGTTAGCTTTCTCGCCGCCGCGCTCCACAGCACGGTGGGCTTTGGCTTCGCGCTGCTCAGCGTGCCACTGCTGTCGCTCCTCAATCCATTGTTTGCGCCGGTGCCCCAACTTCTGGTCGTGTTCCCGTTGACGCTAGCCATCGTTTTGCGTGAGCGCCACGCACTCGAGGTCCGGAGCACACTTTGGATTTTCGCGGGCCGTGTGCCGGGCGCGCTGATTGGTGTGGCCCTCCTCAAGTTGCTGTCGACTTCCGCGCTCGATGTCTTGATGTCTTTGATGGTGATCACCGGAGTCGGGATCGTCGTCAGCCGCGGGGGCTTCCGCCGAACGGCCGGCCGGGAGTTCGGCGCAGGTGTTGCTTCCGGAACCATGGCGATGGTGTCCGCAATCGGAGGACCACCCATTGCGCTTCTCTATCGGAACGACGCCGGCCCGACCGTGCGTGCCAACCTCGGCCTGGTGTTCGCGATCGGACTCTGCATCACGATCAGTGTGCGTGCCGCAGCCGGAGAGGTGAGCTGGGACGAGGTGGTGATCGGTGCTGCCTTGCTGCCAGCGGTCGGGCTCGGGCTCCGCGCAAGCCACAGCTTGATCCCACGCGTCGACGGCCCGCGCTTGCGAAACGCCATCGTGATCATCGCGGGTGCCGCTGCGCTTTTGTTGCTCGCGCGGGGCCTGGTCAACTGGTGAAGTGAATCCAGGTCGTTTCCCGCTGGAACCGCACGGCATGCCAGGCGGCTGGGACCTCGGGCTCGGTCCAATAGTAGAGCCAGCGCGCGTCGACCGGCGCGATGTTCGTGCAGCCATGACTGCGGACTTTGCCGAAGTCGGTATGCCAGTAGGCGCCGTGAAGCGCGTACCCTCCGTGGTAGAAGAGTGTCCACGGGACTTCCTCGACCTCGTAGAACCCGTCGATCGGATCGGTTGCGTTCATCGTGGTCGAGATGTATTTCTGCTGAACTTCGAAGAGCCCGGTCGGAGGCTGGTAGCCTTCTTTCCCGCTCGAGATCACCGTCGCATAGACCGGATCATCGCCCTCATACGCCACGAGAGTTTGCTCTGCGAGGTCGACGTGAATCCACTTCCCGTTTGCCGGAACGTCGCTCGGACGCTTGGCCTGACGTGCCATGCGCACCTCGTCGCGGCGAACGGCGCCAGGCGTGCCGGAGACGTACGCAACGTCACCCTTGGTGAGCTCCTCTTCGACCACGAACCGCGCAAGTTTCTGGGCCTTGCCAAGGACCCGAGGCTCGCTGCCCTCGACGTTCAGCAGATCCCGGTCCTCGCCGAACACGAATGCGAGCGGGAGGCGCCAGCCGTCCCGGCCGAGCTGCTCTCCGTGAACAGCGGCCGGGTTGCGTAGCTCGACGTCGCTTTCGCGAACGAATCGGCCGCGAACGGTGCGGTAGAAGACGGCGCCGTCGGCCTTGCGCGTCTCCTTCTCGGCCAGCGCGAGGAAGTAGTCACCTTCCATCAGTGAGGACACTGCTTCTGGGGTCGGGCCCTTTTTCTCCATCGCACGCCGGGCCTGCTTCTCTTCATGCACCGTCGGAATGCGGTAGTAGCGCGGCGCGCGCTTGGTGATGACGCGTGAGTATTGATAGGGAAGGTGGTTGCTGACGTTGGCCGGCGGCACGCCGTAACGGTTCGTGCTCGGTGTGTCGCTCACATGGAAGCCAAGCGACGTGCAAACATATCCAAATGGCGTGGCCTTGTACCAGCTGCCGTCGTCGCAGCCGGAGCCGCTGACCTTGTCGCCTACTTTGAGCACGGTGCCCCGCCGCACGACACCGGCGACCTTCGGGCTGCTCGCGGCTTTGTCGTAGATGAAGGCGTCATAGTGAAACGCGGACCCGAAGCGCCCCGTCGTGCCAGGATTGTTCCTCGGGCTTTGTTGCCGCTCATTCCAATCGTCGAGGCCGGGAGCCCGCAGCACGGTCTGCCCATCAATTGTTTCCACGCGGTGCTGTCGTTCAGTTGCGGCGTGTTCGCCGAGGGCGACCGCACCGCCACTGACCCCGGCGATGAGGACCGCCAAGCACAACAAGGACCATCGATTCCAGAAAGACCGCAGCATGTATCGTCTCTTCGAAGTCGGCGCTCGACCCACCGTGCACCGCTGCCCGAGGATAGCGCCACTTACGCCGGATTCCAAAGATCGGCCATGCGGTGGATTTCCCGCGCAATTTCTGCACTAGGAGATACCCGATCCCCGGTGCTAAGCCCCCATCATGCCTTCCGAATCCGCGCAACAGGCCCTGTCCCATCTTCGCGACCCGTCCGACTTCCAGTGGTACGTGATCCCGCTCCTCGTGATCGTGCTCTACATCTACCACGACCAGCTCGGCCGGAAGAACTACAGTGTCGTCTTCGCCGGCCTCGCGCTATGGGGGATGGATTGGTTCAACGAGATCTGGAACTCGCTGGTCTTCCACTTCAACGGCTACGCGCCAGTATGGGCCGCGCCTGGCGAGACAGCGTATCTGATTCTGATCGGCCTGAACATCGAGATCTCCTTCATGTTCGCGATCCT
>PVMK01115956.1_pt1 | contig 65013 bp, 66 predicted proteins | sample 1853481 | NCBI WGS metagenome assembly PVMK01 (sample SAMN08533507, study PRJNA380276) | Marine sediment metagenome, whole genome shotgun sequencing project.
CCCCTTGGTTCTCGCACCTCGCGTGAATAGCAGCATCATCGTCGGTTTTCGAGTGGGTTCCGATCTGAAAGAGACCATCCGATTTCTGGAAGATCCGGCCATTCCCACCGCCATCATCCACGAGACCTGCGAGCGTTGTCCGTTGACCGCCGAACAGTGCCAGGTCCGGGCAGCTGAACCGACCCTGCTGCAGATCAGGGAAAGAACAAAGGAGCGAAGACTGGCCCTCTACGAGCTCACAACGGAGTTGGGCAAGGAGATGGAAGAAACGAGCAAGGTCCCCACTCATCCTGGCTGAGCGAAGGGGCGTCCTCGGTTGATACCTTTATTACGATTGGCCGCTATCGTACGGAGGAACTGGGGCCAGGCACTTGCAGCTCTGGCATCGGTTCCGACTGAAACAATCTTCGAAGCGGCTTGGCCACTAACGAAGCCCAATTGACTGACTTGCTCATTCGGGCGCTATCGGTTGCCAGGCCGGTGCCGGCGTACATTTGTCGGTAAAGTTTGGACAGCAACACAAAGGCAAGCCGGGAGCGCACAGTTGGCGTGACGCGGGATCGACGCCAAATTGACGACCAGCTATAAAAACGGTCCCAGACCCCTTGGGTGTTCAGTCGGATCTCTTCGATGGACATCTCCGGATGGGATATAAAGAGCCTCGGTCGAACCGGCCTGGGAATGAGCCAGAATCGGGTCAGAGGATGACCTTCAATACGGGTGGGATCGTTCTCCATACTTTTTTCCCAGCGCATGAAATCCACCGTTCCGGGAAATGGCGTCAAGGTCACGAACTGGGCAAAGGCTATGCCGGCATCCTGGGCCACGGTGACGGTGGTGTCGAAGGTTTCCGTGTTGTCGCTGGACAGCCCAAAAATAAATGAGCCCAGGACATGGACACCGTGTTGTGGGAAAATTCGGAGCTGACGGACCAGGTCATCGCCCGCCGAGTTGAATTCCTTGTAGACCGCCTTCAGACCTTCCGGGGTGACCGATTCAACGCCCACCAGGGCTCCCTTGATCTGGGCTCGAGACATGGCGTCCAGAAATTCCGGATCGTCAGCGGCCTCCATGGTGATTTGGGTAAAAAAGCACATGTCCTTCGGCAGTCTGGACAGCCGGTCCATCAACTCAAACCTCTCCTCCCGGATGGCCTTCAACTCGGCAAGCCGCTGGGGTTGGTTTCGACTTTCGGCCAGTTCCAGATCCTTGAGCGTCACAGGATAGAAGTTGTCATCGGCCAGCGCGATGAATCGATACCCCTGGCGACGAAGGGCGACAATCTCTTCCAGGACCCGATCCACAACCGGCTGTCTCGGACGCTGTCCGTCGGTTCGCCACACGGAACAAAAGGAGCAGTGCTTGGGACATCCCCGCACCGTTTGGACCGATGCCCACATATATCCGCGGGGCGGCAGCAAATCCCAACGCGCTGGCAGGAACTGGTCGGGCTCGATTAGTCCTCCTTCGTAGAGTCGCTGGGGACCCCCATTGGCGCAATCGGCCACCACCTTTCCCCAAACCACGTCTCCATCGCCTTTGACCACCGCGTGGGCACCCCCTAATTCGTAGGCTTCCTCCGGGTAGAGGGTGGCATGAATGCCACCAAAAACGACGTAGGCTCCCTGCTCGCGAGCCTTCCGCCCGTCCTCGTAGCCGCGCAACGCATTGAGCGTATGAATCCCAATTCCCACCACGTCGCCCTTTTGAATCTGTGTGAAATCAAAGGGTTCCAGCGTTTCATCAACGGTTCTGGGATCTCCGAACTCGCTTGGTGTGGCGGCAGCCAGAACGTACAACCAGCGCGGAGTAATCACCCCGATACCAAAGGCCACGTCACTGGGATTGATCAGATAGACTTGCATCAAACGACTTCCCTTCCCGGCAAGATACTCTACGCCTCTCCTCTGCGCTTTTTTCTACATGAGAGTATCATAAGTAATGAAAGAATAGGCTATCAGGAAAGTCTCGCTTAAGCCAGGGGTGGCGCTACACATTTAAGAGCGAAGCCAATCAAACGCACAACCGTTGCACTTTTTATAACCTGAGGTGCAGAATCGGGGACGTCCTTCACCCAGAATAAACCGCTAACTAATTCATTCCACTTCGCTTATCTCCTCCTGCTCCTTAGTGGAACAGATCTTGCTGCCCAGTATCGGGGATAGCCCTGCTCGCCAAAATAAAGGATGTCTACCATACTTCCTTTCGACAGGGCTTATCCCCTAGGTGTCTCGTCCCATGGCTACCATGATGTTTGCTGATGGGGCTTGGGAGGGTACAAATTGAGATGGTTCATCTGGGTGCTGGCCTTCACGCCTGTGCTGGGTGCAGACACCGTCACTTTCACCGGGACCGCAACTGTTGTTGAGCAGTCCTGCGATTCTTCTTTCCAAGTCACCAGCGGCTTCAAATTGACGGTCCATCTGGATAACTCCATCTTGCCAGTGGATACCAGCCGAGATTCCGGCCTTGGCCACTACGGCGGTCTGGTCCAAAGCTGGTCCTTCAGCTGGGATGATCCTGCCCTGAGATTTTGGTCAGGCACTTTCAAGGGGACGGGTGAAGTGAATATTACCAACGATCAGGGGGGACGTGACCGGTGGCAGGTAAGAGGCGAAGTAGCGGGTGTGACCAACTTCACCCTGACTCTCCTGGATGGGGACGCAACGATCTACTCGGATGATCGCCTGCGACTCATCCCACCGGACCTCTCCGAGATTGAAGAAGACGTCCTTCAGGGCGTCTTTGAAACAAACCAGATGACCTTTCGAATTATGAGCGGCCTCAATTCCTCACTGGCGGATAAGTTATTTCTGTCCCCGGAACTCACGAACTGCGACTAGCCCGCATTTCTCACACCTGATCGTAACGAGGCAGTGGAGATGGCTGTGGATGCAAGGCCCGCGAAGGAGGCCCCCGGAAACGTACTCTCTGCAGTACGTTGAGGAGGCCGACTGAGTGAAACGCAGCAGGCACGGCCAGATCCGCTGCCGGCGTAGATTCGGTGTGCGAAACGCGGGCTAAAAGACAGAGTACAATCCTGGCAGCTCCTCACCAACGGTTGATCCGGCGAGCGTGATAATGAGGCTGGTTGAAAAATTGGACCGTGGGCTGTTTGAACAATCCGACCAGGAGCAAACCCGCTATAAATCCTCCGATATGAGCGAACCAGGCGACTCCGCCCCCTCCCTGGCCAAGGGTTAAGGTTCCCTGAAAGATCTGAATGACAAAGTAAAATCCCAGAACCAATCCAGCCGGGATGTACATCACCCGGATAAAGAAAACCACAAATATCAAAACCAGGACCTGTGCCCTTGGATAAAGCAAAATATACGCACCTAGAATCCCTGAAATGGCACCACTGGCACCGATGGTAGGAATCTCCGAGGATAGATCGGTGAGAAAATGGGCCATGGAGGCAGCCACGCCGGCAAGCAGGTAGAACACGATGAATCGCCCGTGGCCCATGGCGTCCTCGATATTGTTTCCGAAAATCCACAGATAGAGCATGTTGCCAACCAGATGCATGATTCCACCGTGTAGAAACATGCTGGTGAACACGCTGAGAGAGGCAGGAATGGCGACCAGGTCAGAGGGAAGGATTTGGGAACCGAAGATAACGGCGGGAATGGCACCAAACTGGTAGATAAACACTTCAGCCCCGGCGGGTCCCAGTGACAGCTGGTAGAGAAACACCAGGAAATTCAGAACAATTAGGCCCACCGTCATCACGGGCACGATTTTGGTGGGATTGTCATCGCGAAGTGGGATCATCCCATCATCCTACGATGGAAATGACGGGATTGGAAAGGAAACGGAAGCATCGGTTAGAATGAACCTGTTTACAAAGAAGTGACGAAGCGTTAAATTACTTCGTTTTAATCAGTTAGGAGCCTATGAGCCGGCGTAGCTCAATGGTAGAGCGGCGCATTCGTAATGCGCGGGTAGGAGGTTCGACTCCTCTCGCCGGCTCCAGTGTTTTCAACGCTTTGAAGCGATTGTGATGAGCCTCCGTCTTTGTGCCTGACTATCCTTCACCCGTTTTTCACGCGCTAGTCAACCATTCTCCACTCTTTTGCCTGGACCGAACGCACATCTTCCCAATGGGGTTCGTCTTGCCAGAGCTGAGTATAGATAGCTCCCTCGCCTCGCCAGCCCCATCGGCAAACGTTACCGTATCTATAAAGGGAGTACTTAGTTTGAGCTTGCGGAATCGTGAAACAGGGACTGGAGCAGGCCCTTGCGGAACTTGGATTTTTCCACAAAATAGCCCCCCAGGATGGCCAAAGAAAACAGTGTTCCTTGGTCCTCTTGATCAAGATAAATCGTCCCATCCACACCGTGGTAAACCGCTCTCAGCGAATCACCCCGGATACGGTAGAACATCTCATCGCCATCCCTTATTCCCCTGTCTGCGAGTGACCCATACCAGATAGGCAGGTTTTTACTAATGTGCTCATAACCTGGATTGTCTATGATACCGGCCTCGCGAACTAGCTTGGTGGTTTCGCGAGCTTCCTGAATGAAGCGTTTGAGGCGAATATCTCGCAGAAAACGGATATGTACAAACGCATCCTGGGCGTGAATTGCAGTGTCGGCAATTGAATCGGAGAATTCGGAAGGATCATCGCCGTTCTGGACGAACGATTTCACTTTTTCCGCAACCTCACTTCCGAACCGAACCTCCACGTTCAGCACATCGACCTTGAGGAACAGGAAGCTCTTTTCGTACAAGGTCGACATCCTGGCGAAAGGTCCGGTGGCCAGAGAGCCAAGGTCGAATAAAGGTTGAGGAGCCGCCATGAGCGGCACAAGCAGCACGAGTAAAGCCCCGAAAATAGATGCAGCTAAAAGAGATCTTTTCATAGCCTGCAGAAACTTGAACGCCATCATTCTATTGGGACTGCGGTTTCGTAGTCAAGTCACTCTTTGCCCAACGCGGAAACCGCTTGAACGATCCGCAGATGGATCGTCTACGTTGCGTTCGAGGATACCGGGATTGCTTTCCCAACGGCTCCGGTTTAGTATTTCGGCCGAATGAGCACAACCGATGGGATGAGTATTCCCTTTCAAAACTCCGCTGACGTTAGTTGGGAGCGATCGAATGCACGACCCGGGACTTGACGATTTACCTGCCGCCGAATCCATAACCGTCTCCACTGAAGTCGAGCTTCACGATACCGCTACGGACGGGCGGGGCGTAGGGCGACTCCCCGGGGGCAAGGTGGTGTTCGTGGAAGGAGGCATCGGCGGCGAACGGGTGACCGTCCGGCTGGAACGGGAGACTCGCAGGCTGGCAGAGGGATCCCTCGAGAGCGTGCTCAAGCGCTCGGAAATACGCCAGGATCCCCCTTGTCCCCAGGCTGCTCGTTGTGGAGGCTGCCAGCTGCAACACGTGACGCCCCAGGGCCAGCTCACGCTCAAGAGGCAGTGGTTGATCCAGACGCTCCGGCGGGTGGGGGGTTGGTCTCCGGAGCAGATCGACCTTGCGGTCCAGCTGACTCGGTGTCACCAGGGAAGTCCCCTGCACTATCGAGTGAGGGCCCGTTGGCATTTTGACGGTGAGACCCTCGGATTTTTCGCCAGGCGTTCCCACCAGGTCGTCTCCAGTGAACCTTGCCTTCTCCTCGCTCGCCCCTTGGAGGAGACCCACTCGAGATTGTTGGCCCAGCTCAAGGCTGATGAACTGAGCCGGTTGTATCGGAGGGCAGGTCTGGTGGATCTGCAATTCGAAGCGACCCTGCTGCGAAACCATGCCGTGGTCCTCAGCTTGAGCTCCCTGGTGTGCCGAAGAAGAAAAGAGGAGCCAGAGCTTGGCAAGAAACTGCAGCTCCTGGTCAAGGAGTGGAACGGCGCTCAGGTCGATAGCGAGGGATTTGCGGATGTGGCCCATCCGGAATGTGATCCGTTCATGGTGGGTGCCCGGGTATTCGTTCAGCCGCACTCCGAAGCCCTACCCCTGTATCGAGCAGAAATCCTGGATCAGTTGCAAGGACTGCTTCGGCAGCCGGCTTTTTCATCTCTTGACCACAAAACCGAATGGACAGCATGGGATCTTTACTGTGGGGCGGGAGCACTTTCAGATCTTCCCGAGCTGGCGGCGGGCTCCGGACACCAGGTCACCACCTGGTCAGTGGATGGGGAGGCATCAGCCATCACCGCACTGCAGCTCAATTACCCTGCTCTGTCGGCCCACGCCGTAGTGGGCGACGTTCGAGAATTCATCCAGGCCAGGATTGGCGATTGTGAACTCCCCGACATCCTGATCTGCGATCCTCCCAGAGACGGTATCGGCTTGCCCGCCGCCAGGAGTCTGAGCCGCGTACTCGCCGACCGACGAGCCCCGACGGCACTCATCTGGATGGCCTGTGATAACGCCAGCCTGGCACGAGATCTCAAGCCTTTCCTGGATGCCGGCTTCAGGCTGCATTCCATGGCCCTCTTTGACTGTTTCACCTACACGACCCATGCCGAGACCGTGACCCTGCTCGGCTGTTCCGGGACAACGAAGTGAGATCACCCAGGGAGCGGTCCAAGAACCTTAGACGTTGAACAGAAAATGGCTGATGTCTCCATCCTGGAGCACGTACTGGCGGCCCTCGAGCCTCAACAGACCCTGCTTGCGTGCACCTGCCATACTGCCGGATTCGACCAGATCCTCAAAGGAAACGACCTCTGCCCGGATGAATCCTCGCTCGATGTCGGAATGGATAACGCCTCCAGCCTCCACGGCAACGGCGCCCTGGCGAATCGTCCAGGCCCGCACCTCATCCTCTCCGACGGTGAGAAAACTAATCAGCCCCAGCAAGGCGTAGGATGAAGCGATGACCCGATCTCTGGCGGGTTCTTCAATCCTGAGGCTCTCCATGAATTCACGGGCATCGCTTTCCTCCAGTTGGGTCAATTCCTCCTCGATCCTGGCACTGAGAGGTACCACCAAGCTGTTCAGGTGATCGTATGCCAAGGGCGGGGGAGAGGAGATCTGTTCTTCCCCGATATTCAGAACCACCAGGACCGGCTTCTTTGACAGGAGTGGATAGCCTCGAATCAGCTTCTCCTCCGCTGGGGATAGTTCCAGATCTCGAATTGGCCTCTCTTCCTCAAGGGCCTCCTTGAGTCGAACCAAGACATCCTGTTCGGCAATCCTGATTCTTCTTCTCCTGGCCTGAGGTCTTCTTCAGATCTTTCTCCAGCCGTTCCAGCCTTCTCTCGATGATCCTGAGGTCAGAAAAGATGAGTTCAAAGTCGATTCCAGCCAGGTCGGCCTCAGGGTTCACCGCTCCCGAAGGATGGGGAACCTTCTCGTCCTCGAAGGCACGGACCACGTGAAGCAAAGCATCGGCCGTTCCGATATAACCCAGGATTTCAGCCGGCAGCTCTGTGCCCTGTTCCTCTCCCTTGAAGCCGTTCACATCCACGTACTGCACTTCAGCAGCCGTGAGCTTAAGCGGCTTGTAAATTTCGGCCAGGACGTCCAGCCTGGGGTCGGGTACCTTGACCGAAGCCAGATTGGGCTCAAACCGTCCCGAGGTGAAGGCGGCGGTTTCAGCCGTTCCCCGTGTCAATGCATTAAAGACCGTCGTTTTGCCGCTATTCGACAGTCCAATGATAGCAATCTTCATAGCTTCACCTGTCTAGGAGGACGGGAGTATATCGATTATGGGCAAGCTCGTTCAACCGAAGAGCCCGTGAGTTCCAGAACCCAGCCCAACATGGAGGGCAAGATCGGCAAATCCGGACGGTGGAGAGATCTTAGATTAGGACTTCGCGAACAATATCCAGAATGGTATTCGAGGTCTCGTCTAGGAGTAGGATATCGACTCCGATGACGACTCTTATGATGCCCTTGGGAAGTTCGGGCAGCAGTTTCCCCAACTCCCCGGGAAACGGGTGAACCCGCTTTTCCAGTCCAGGAGGCAGAGTCCTATTTTTCTCCAGCTGACGCTCCAGTCCGGCAGGAAGTCGTTCGCGCTTAGCCAATCCAGGGGGTAAGCCTTTCAGATTTTGTTTGCTGGAAAACCAGGCACGGATGGTGTCTTCCTGACCCTCCCAAAAAACACGGAAATCGATCTCTACGGCCACCCCAGCCCCTTTTTCATGAGCGTCTTTGGATTTACCTTTCCCCCCCTTTGCACCGATGAGGTTAGGGGAGATCAGGCTGGCCAATAGAAAGAAAACCAATGAAATAAACGGCAAGCGATAACGCATGATTTTACCTCCGAAGTCTGAGACATCTCGTAAGACATTACTCGTCCGATCACCCAAAATCGCCACCACTAGTGCTTGGGATGGTCCCAGGTTTCACGAAATTCAGCGATATGGGTGTAGCTCACAAAATGAGGCTGATCGGTCGCATCCAGGATAACGACATGGTCTTCTTCGGCACTCTTGACCGTTCCCACCAGCACCTTCCCTTTTTCATCCCCAAAAGTGATTTGCACCATCTTGCCCAGATAGTCTGTGAATTCATCGTTCATTAAAGCCATTAGACATCTCCCTTAGCCCGGATTCATCGATGTTTGCTTCCTACCCGGAATCGGCCAACCCCTAGCCTGGATTATGCATAGTCCAAGCTATTATGGAGATTACCCTGGATCGGGCTTTGTGATTACGGTCACGAAGTATCTTGGCACCAATAGACTAGACTGGCTCTCATGAGAAGAAAACGAAAAGACGCATATAACAGTACTCCCTTTGCTCCCCTCAAGAAGAGTGAGACCCAAACAGAGGCTCTGAAGACAATCATCGGGTCTGGTGTGAAGGTCAAAGGGGAAATCTCCGGGAAAGACGATCTGACGGTACACGGTCAAGTCGAGGGAATCATTGACTTTAAAAAAGGTCAGGTCATCGTCAGCAAGACCGGGAACGTCAATGCGGACGTCTACGGGAAGATCATCACCATCGAGGGAGCAGTCAAGGGCAGTCTCTTCGGAGAAGACATGATCGTACTTCAGCCCTCCGGAGTCGTTCGTGGAAATTTGACGGCTCCGCGGGTCAAGGTCGAAGACGGTGCCAAGTTCAAGGGGAATGTGGACACGGAGCCGAAAAGCACAGCACAGCAATCCAAGCTCAGAGAGGTCCCCTTAGCGAAAGTTCATACTCTGACCAGTTAGTCAGGGTAAATGGGTGGAGATATGAATCTCCCCCTCAGAGATCTTCTCCTGCATCTTTCTCCTGAGCCAGGATTTTATAGCCTGCCGGCTCCAGGGAATCAGAAGAAGCAAGCCCAAGCCATCCGTCAGGAGTCCTGGTGTCACCAGCATGGCTCCTGCTAGCAGGATCAGCAACCCATCAAAGAGACTCTCCGCAGGCAGCCGCCCCTGGTTGAGTTCCGCGCGCATTCGATCGAGCACTGCCAGTCCCTGGCTTTTTGCCAGCAGCCCTCCCGCTACACCCGTTCCGATCACGATGGCGATCGTGTCCACAGCACCGACATAAGTCCCCAGCCGGATCAGCAGATACAACTCGAGCAGAGGAACCAGGGTAAAGAGAAAGAAGAGTCCAAGCAGCATGGACGTCCATCGTATCAGATATCGGCAGCTCTGGCAGGAGCCTTTCCCTTGCCTTAGCGGAGGATCCTGGCTAGGATCGGGCTAGCCTGTATGATGCACAGGTTCTCGTCAAAAAATAGCGGGAGACCACCGATTTTCACTTGCAACATCCCGATCCTGGGTGAAAGGAAAACGGTCTGCCGAGAAAGGATTCCATGAAAATGCGAACCTGGACAGCTCTGAGGACGTCTTTGGTTCTGGCAGGTGGGTTGGCCGCTGCTGTGGCCTTCACTCACTGTGCAGGACGGCCGCTTCCGGAGGACATTGCCGCCGACCTGATCTTTTACAACGGAAAGATCATTACCGTGGATTCCAATTTTAGTATCGCCTCGGCCCTGGCGGTTAAAGACGACAAGTTTCTGACCCTGGGCCAGGACAACGACATTCTCTCCTGGGCAGGCTCCTCCACTCGAACGGTGGATCTTCAGGGAAAGACCGTCACCCCCGGGTTCATCGATGCGCACATTCACGCCATCCGGGCCAGCGGCAACACGGTTTCTCTGGAAGAAACCCGATCTGTCGCGGAAATCCTGGAAGTCTTTCGAGAAAAGGTGCAACAAACGCCGGAAAAGACCTGGATCGGCGCATTTCCCTTCATGAGTGTCGATCAAATTGAGGAAGGGCGTTTGCCCACTCGCTGGGAGCTCGATTCCGTTTCCCCCAATCACCCCGTTTTCGTCTTCTATCACGGCCATCTAGTGGCCACCAACAGTCTTGCCTTGCAAGAAGCCGGTATTAGCCGCGCCACCACCCCACAGAAGTGGGTGATCAAGGACCCGGACACGGGAGAACCCAATGGCTGGCTTCTGGAGGACCTAGGCGGTAGGATTCTGCGCTTCTTTCCCAGGGGTGGCCTGGAGGAAACGATGGAGGAAGTCCGGCGCATGTCCAGGGACCTGAACGCAGTGGGCATCACCGGTGTCATCCAGCAACTGGGCGGAACCACCACCGGCCGGAATTTTCGAGCGCTGGAGCAACTGCGGAAAGAGGGTGAGCTCACCCTGAGATGGCGTTTGAACTACTCTCTTCCTCCCGCTACACCGGATGACCGAATCCAGGAGGCCATCGGTAATCTGGGGCCACCCACCGGATACGGCAATGAGTGGCTGCGGATAGGAGGCTTGGGGGAGTTGAGCCTCGACGGATGGTGGGAACCGATGGACACGGCTTATCTTCGCGAACCTTATGAAGGGAGCTATTCGAGGCAGCAGGGAAAGGGTGACCTGAGATTCAGTATTGACCGCCTCAGGGCGATCTGCCTGGCGGCGGCCGAAAACGATATTCAAATGAGCGTTCACGTGGCCGGAAGTGCCGCCCTGGATGAAGTGCTCAATGTTTACGATGAAGTCGATCAGCTTTCTCCCATTGCCTCGAAACGATGGACCCTCGAGCATGGTGGGTTTTTACCCACTCCCAGAAATCTCGAGCAGGCCAAGAGACTGGGTGTCATTGTCTCGACCCAGCAGTCGATTTCCTATTTCGTCCCCCGGGCCCTTCGTGAAATGCTGGGAGAGCGCCGGGCCTCCAGCCTGTTTCCCAACCGGACCTGGCTTGAAGGAGGAATCATGGTGGCCGGAGGATCCGATTTTCCTGGCTCTCCCCTCTCCCCTCTTCTGGGAATGTACGCCAGCGTGACAAGAAAGACCGCCATCGGTGAACTCGGGCCGGAGGAAGCCATTAGCCGCCAGGAAGCGCTGAAACTTTACACCACCTATGCCGCCCACATCTCTTTTGAGGAAGACCTCAAGGGTTCGATCGAACCGGGAAAGTTGGCCGATTTTGTTGTCCTGTCGGATGACCTCCTGACCGTGCCCGAGGAGCAGATCAAAGATATTGAGGTGTTGATGACCGTGGTGGGAGGCAAGGTTGTGTACGAACGCTGACAGCCGTCAGCGGAAATTCTAAATTCCAAATCCTAAATCCCAAACAAATCATAAATTCCAAGTTCAAAATCACAAACAAATTCGGTTTACAACTGTCCATGAACTCACACTCAGAGGTTTAGAATTTGGAATTTAGGATTTGGAATTTGTTTGGGATTTGGGATTTAGATTTTGGGATTTATTTCTGACGTTACCCAAGGGCCGCCCGGACCGTTTCAGGGGTCATGGGCAGATTCCTTATCCGAGCCCCTGTGGCAGAGAAAACAGCATTGGCTACGGCAGGAGCAATAGGAGGCAAGCCCGGCTCGCCAATTCCACCGATCTCTCCGTCGCTGTCCACGATATGCACTTCAATCTCACCAGGAGCCTCACTCATACGCAAAAGATGGTAGTCGAAGAAATTAGCGGATCGAACTCCGCCGTCGCCAAACTCAACTTTCTCCTTTAGCGCCGCGCTCAACCCCATCGTCAGAGCACCTTCCATCTGGGCTCGTATGATGTCGGTGTTGACCGTGGGACCACAGTCCACGGCGCAGACCACCCGGTGAACTTTGATTTTTCCGGTTGTCTCATCGACGGAAACTTCAGCCACCTGAGCCACGTAACTACCAAAGGAGTAATGCGAGGCAATGCCAAGAGCTCGCCCTGCGGCTAGAGGTTTTCCCCAACCCGACTTCTCAGCCACCACTTCCACTACCCGGTGAGCTCTCGGATTGTGCTCGAGATGCTGGAGGCGAAACTCTACAGGATCCTTTTGGGCAGCATATGCCATCTCATCCATGAAACTTTCCACCGTAAAGGCATTGTGAGAATTGCCCACGGAACGCCAAAAATGACGGGGATGGGGGTTTTCACCTCGACATATTCCACCGACAAATTGGGGATCTCATATTGCAAGTTCTCAAGGCCTTCCACGGCGGGTGTATCCACACTGCGGAAGAAGCCGATCACACGGAACAAAAGAGAGTCAGCATCGATCTTGGAAAACAGCGAGGCAATGATAGAAGAAGCTGCGATCTTATGAGACCAGGCAATCAGGCGGCCTTCTTCATCGAGGCCTCCCACAATTCTGGATGAGTTTCCGGGGCGAAAGGAATCGTCCTGTATGTCTTCTTCTCTTTTCCATATCACCTTGACGGGCCGCTCTGTGGCCATCGAGAGTTCCACCGCCTCCTCAACCCATTCTGTCCATCCTCGACGCCCGAAACCCCCTCCCAGGTAGGTGGTATGGATATAGATCTGCTCCGGATCCAGCCCGGTGATCTGGGCCGTCTTCTGAAGAGTGTTGGTCTGACCCTGGGTCCCAACCCAGACATCACATCGATCAGGAAGGACATGAGCCGTGCAGGTCATGGGCTCCATGGTCGCATGAGAAAGATAGGGCAGGAAGTACTCGGCCTGGACCTGCTTGTGGGCCTTACTGAGTGCGTCCTCGACATCCCCATCACTGCGGGCTGAGGCACCCTCTTTGTCCAGACTATCTCTGAATATGCTATCCAGCAATTCATCACTCAGATCCGGCCGAACTCCTTTGTCCCACTTGGCGTTGAGCGCCTCTTTGCCCTTCCAGGCAGCGTCCAGGGTGTCGGCACAGATCCCGATACCTCGCTTGATTTCTCCCACGTAGCGTACGCCTTCAATCTTCATTGCAGCCGGCTCATCGTAAGAGAGCACTTTGGCCCCATAAGCAGGCGGACGGGCCACCACTCCGTAGAGCATGTCGGGTACAAAAGTGTCGATGCCAAATTGGGCCTTCCCATTGACCTTGGCCGGAATATCCAACCGGGGCACGGCGGTCCCCATCAACTTGAACTCACTCTTTTCCTTGAGTCTCGGATTCTCCGGAATGGGCAACCGGGCAGCTTCTTCGCACAACTCCCCGTAGGAAAAAGCACGGCCGCTTCGCTTGTGAAGAACTTGGCTCTGGGAAGTCTCACACTCGCTGACAGGCACATCCCATTTTTGGGCTGCGGCCTGCAGAAGCATCTCCCGGCCAGCAGCACCAGCTTTTCGCATCGGTTCATAAAGATGTCGCACACTGGTGCTTCCATAGGTGACGTGCCCTTGTTGCGCATCAGGGTCGTCGTACTCCTCCCTGACCGGGGCGCTCTCAATTCGTACCTGGTTCCAATCCGCATCCAGTTCATCCGCAACAATCATGGGCAGGGCGGTATGGATTCCCTGCCCCATTTCTGATTTGCCCATCAGGACCGTCACCCGATCATCCGGTGTAATTCTCACCCAGATGCTGGGCCGCAGGGCCTCAGAAAGAGTGTCTGTCTTCCGCCCGGCAAAAAATCTGAAGCCTGCAGGTGTAGCCACCACGGCCAGCGTCAGACCTACCCCACCCAAAAAGTACCGTCGGGTAATGCTCTTCTTCATAATTTCCTCAGCTTTTGTCCGGATTGAGGCATCATTTACTCCTCTCCGAACCCATTATAGAATGATGTGCTGTTACCCAATACTATACTTCACCCTACTGCCTGGGCGAACTCAAGAATTACTATAAACTGTTGTTACTGTTAGAATCCAGACAATGGAGATGATGGGGACAACAGACAACAGACAACAGACAACAGACAACAGACAACAGACAACAGACAACAGACCTCTATGTTCACCATACCGTCTGACAGATCCGTGGGGTCTGAAGCCTAGCCCGGATTATGCATAGGTTCTTGTCACGAAGCGACGAAAGCGCCGACCTGACAAGGCGCGGGGGCACCCGCTTGCGGGTCGGAGGTCCCCGCAAACGTACTCACTGAGTACGTTGAGGAGGCCGACCGAGCGGCAACGCGGGCAGGGTGGATGATTTCGGCGCTGCAGTAGAGAATTTATGCATAGTCCGGGCTACAAATCGAAACTGAAGCCTATGTTCCATCCCAACAAAGCAGTGATTGCTCTGTTACTGGCAGTGCTCGTGCCCATCCCTGCCCTGGGGCAGGATGCTCTCTCCCAGTTCATGGAAGCGGCACGTGACGGACACAAGGAGAAGGTGCAAACCTTTTTGGATGCAGGAACAGAGGTGAACGCGAAGGACACCAATGGATTCACAGCCCTGGAGTATGCGGCTTTTATGGGTCGGACTGAAACCGTGCAAGCCCTTTTAGAGGCAGGTGCCGATGTGAATGGCAAGGACTACTATGGAAGATCTGCCCTGGTGTGTGCAGCCTCGCTGGGTCGAACCCGAACCGTGGAAATTCTCCTGGCTGCAGGAGCTGATGTCAATTCCAAGGACGGCAAAGGGTGGACCGCTCTGGCGACAACGGCTCTTTTAGGTTATCGGGACACCGTGGACACCCTCCTGGCTGCGGGTGCCGATGTGAACGCCAAGGACAGCCGAGGGTGGACCGCTCTGTGGAATACCGCTTTTATAGGGGATCAGGAGACCCTGCAAACCCTTTTGGATGCAGGAGCTGCGGTCAATATTCAGGACCATGAGGGGTGGACCACCCTGGCCAACACGGCTTTTATGGGTCACACCGAAACGGTGCGAGTCCTTCTAAACGCAGGAGCTGCAGTCGACATCAGGGACAACCAGGGCAGAACGGCTCTCCTGAGCGCAGCCTCCGTGGGTCATCGGGAAACCGTAAAGGCCCTCTTGCAGGCAGGTGCGGATGTCCATGTGAAGGACTACCAGGGCAGAACCGCCTCAATGCTGGCAAGGGAGGAAGGCTACACGGAAATGGTCGAACTGCTCAAAGAGGCAGGGGCCAAAGAGTGAGTACTTAGAATCTTCCTACTCAATCGGAAACGATCCAGAAATCAGGCAACAGGTCGGAGAGGCGGCTCTGCATGTTCAGTGCGATCTCTCTCGCTTCCTCTCGCGTGTCAAACGGACCCACCCGCACGCGATAGTAACGACCTGATGGTGGAACATTGGACACCACCACATAAGCTGTATACCCCACATCCACTAACATCGCCCGTAACCCATCGGCTCTTGGGCGCGTACGGTAGGACGCCAGCTGCACAGCAAAACGCCCAGCCTGACGGCCTGTCGAAGCAAACTGGTTGGTGGGGGTTTGCTGCACTCCGCGGTATTGAGTTGGGGACTCCTGGTGGGTGTTTTCTGCTGCCCTCAACATGAAGTCCAACCTCGCTTCATTCCGAATGTCCAGGGATGCGCTCTGGATTGCCGTGGCGAAGCTCTCTAGTGAAGCTTCGACCCTGTAGCCTCCCAGGGGCAGGCGCGAAGCTATGTACTTTCCTTCTTCGCCCGTGAGTACGGACCAGGTTCTACCGGTGTCAAGGTTTCTCATCGTCATCTTCACATTGGCCAGTGGCAACCCTCGCTCATCGTAGACCCGCCCTGAGATCATCGCATCGGCGACCTGAGCCCAGACTAGACCGGAGGTCAACAGCACAAGAAGAAATACTCTTTTAAACATAAAACACCCCTTACCCCAACACTGTAGCGAAAAGGGGTGACTTTCAAGCCCGGATTATGCATAGGTTCTCGTCACGAAGCGACGAAAGCGCCGACCTGACAAGGGCGGGGGCACCCGCTTGCGGGTCGGAGGCCCCCGCAAACGTACTGTACGGTACGTTGAGGAGGCCGACCGAGTGCAACGCAGGCGGTGCGCAGCGCACGCCGGATGATTTCGTCGCTGCAGTAGAGAATTTATGCATAGTCCGGGCTCTAGCCCGGACTATGCACACGGCCCGGAGTTCAGAGGTGCCCTCACCAACATGGTATGATGAGCTCCCCATGGCTGCTGAGAACAGGCGCTTCGATCTGGCCATTCAGGAATTCGACGCTGCCCATCGCGAAGACCCCAGGTCCATCCTCGTGGATGATCAGGAAGTTCCCTGGTCCCTCCTCTACCATCGGAGGATGACCCACTGGGTGAAACACCTGGCACCCGATGCCCCGGAAACTTTGCTATTGGCCGCACGTTGCCAGCACATCCGCCGATGGACCATTCCCCGCAAGGATTTCCCCATGGACCGGTCCGGGTACAAACGGTGGCGCAAGAGACTGGCCCAGTTCCATGCTGAGCAGGCGGCCGAGATTCTGGGCAGGGTCGGATATGACCAGGAGACGATCGATCGCCTGGGAGAATTACTGCAAAAGATTCGGCTCAAGCTGGACCCTGAGGTTCAGCTGTTCGAGGACGCCATTTGCCTGGTCTTCCTCGAGAACGAGTTTTTCGACTTCGCTCAAAAGCACGATGAGGAAAAGTTGGTGACAATCCTACAAAAGACCTGGGAAAAGATGTCCGCCCAAGGTCATCAGTCAGCCCGGGACTTGGTAAAACAGCTGGATCCGGAGACACGCCGGTTGGTGGAGAAGGCGCTAGAAGGGAGCTGACAACAGACCACAGACAACAGACCGCAAACCGGAAGAGGGGACTGAGTGCTGAGGACTGAGGACTGAGCAAGTCAGGACTAATTGTGACAGCAGACAGGAGACCGCTGACCCTCTGACCCGCACGACAGCACGACAGCTCGAAGTGACGAACGCACGCGAAGCGTGCTTAAACGAGTCTCTGGAGAAGGGTCTGGGTATCCATCGAATGGGTGGACTGAACCGTTAGAGAGAACCTCTCTTTGGGGTCAGTTCGATGGTTCAAAGTGAAGTCGTTCCCGTCAAAGAGTTCCTCGAAAAATTCCGTGAATACGGGTTGAAGCTGCTGGAAGGTCTCTGGGGTATTGGGTGCAAAAAGCCTGTCATTGGCCACCACCAGGACCTCATCGGTTTTGAATCGAATCCCCTCCAGCTCAGATTCCTCTTCCAGAAGCCGGCAGGCTTCCAGAGCGGTCCGGAAAATCGTCTGGATGTGATCCCGTAGGGAGCCCTTCGAGGGTTGTTTTCGATAGTAGAACAGCCCCAGGCGATCTTCTGCCAGATCCATACTGAAATTACCCTCATGAGCGACCAGTAGGATGCCGGGCCCCCTGTAGACATGGCTGTAATCGTGAATGTCGATCAAAAGATGGCCTTCAATAGCCTGCCTCTGAATCCAGGAATGGAAAATGGGAATGAAGCTGCGAATCTCAAGCGAGGAAGGGCTCTCCACGAAAAGCTTGACACCTAACCTTTGAAGCTCCATGACTCTCTCTTCCCTCTACACTCCAGTGGGTGAAGGGGCTCCTTGGGCAAGCGATGAGTCGGAAGCCTGGCGATCGGCAACGCGCTCCCAGCAGGCGTGGGCCGCCTCGATAAAGAGTTGTGCCTCCTCGACGAGCTGGCGGGCACCGTCGCTGTCGGCTTTTGAGGGCGGCGACTGATGTCTGCGGAAGAGATACTGGGCGAACTTGCCCCCGGCATATTTATCACGGAAAAGCTTCGTATCGAAGAAACGCTCCCTAAATTCCTTCACCAGGGTGTCCGGATCGTCTGAGACATCCAGAAACTCGGTCTTGATCAGAGCCTTGGCCCCCTGGAGCATCGCGTTGTAGGCAAGCTCGTCAGCCTTGGAATAATCCTCATCATCCCACAGGAGCTGTGCCTCGAATACCAACCGCTCGGCTGCGGCCATGTCGAACTCAACCAGGGAAACCACTTCGCCAGCACATTCCCCTGCAGCCATATCTCCCATAGTGAATTCACGGGGATCACCCCAGTCGGAGTAAAATGAAGGGTCCTGCTCGTAAGGGGGAACCGTCATGAGGTCCTCAATCGAATCCCGCAATTCCTTCTTTCCGATGTCACGGACGAAGTCCTGGAAGCTGTCTCCACTTTTCCGTTCCTTCAGATAGCGCTCGGTAATGCGATCCAGGGCCTCCGGTATCCGCTTGGCTGGAACAGAGCCAATGGCCAGCCCATAGGAGGCAGCGTTTTCCTCCCATTTTCCTCCCAGCAAGACCTGGAAATGAGCCACCTTGCGGCCGCCGATGGTGCGGCTGGTGCCATAAAAACCGATGTCGGAGATATGGTGCTGCCCGCAGGAATTGAAACAGCCGCTGATCTTGACGCGCAGGTTCTTGACCGCCTCATCCATTTCCGAGAATTTGGTTGCCAGACGGGTTCGAATCTCCCCGGCCAGACCTCGTGAGGAAGCGATCCCTAACTTGCAGGTATCGGTGCCCGGGCAGGCGGTGATGTCGACGATGGAACCTGCTCCCGGGTCGCTCAACCCCAGACCTTGCAGTTCCCGGTACAGTTCCGGCAGATCCGACTCGCTCACCCAACGAAAGAGAATATTTTGCTCTACGGTAATGCGAACATTTTCCCCGGTAAATCGGCGAGCCAGATCCGCCAATCTGCGGGTTTGCCATGCCGAAAGGTCACCCAGGGGAAGGTTGATGGTGGCCACCACATAACCCTCCTGTCGCTGAGGGTAAACATTGGTCTCGTACCACTGTTCAAAGCCTTCCGGACGCTCCTCACCGTTGAGGGGCATCGATTTCTTGAGCGGTTTCTCCTGATACTTCCGGACCTCAGGAAGATAGGCCATCCAGCGCGGGTCTTCCGGCATGACCTTCCGCTCCTCGAGCACCAGTCTGCGAAACTCATCGATGCCCAGTTTGGCCACCAGAAACTTGATCCTGGCCCGAGAACGAATGTCCTTTTCGCCCAGTCGAGCGAAAACCCTTGCTATGGCCTGGGTAGTGGGAAGCAGTTCCTCTTCGGGCAGGAATGAATCAAACAGCTTGGCCTGATGGGGGACGGCGCCCAGACCGCCGCCGACATAGAGTTCGAAGCCTCGTCGTTCCTTGCCGTCTTCCATGCGCTTAACTGCGATCCCACCCATATCATGCATGGTCACCAAGCCGCAGGCATGCTCTTTACAGCCGGAAAAAGCGACTTTGAACTTACGTCCGAAATCCTGTGCATCGGGATGCCCCAAAAGAAATTGGGCACAGGATTTGGCGTAGGGAGTGACATCAAATATCTCGTCCCGGCAGACTCCTGCCAGCGGGCATGCCGTCACATTACGGACGGAATTGCCGCAGGCCTCACGAGTGGTAATGCCTGTGGCTGCCAATCGCCTCATCAGCAAAGGAGTATCCTCAATATGAATGAAGTGAAGCTGGAAATCCTGCCGGGTGGTCACGTGGAGGATTCCGTCTGAGTACTCCTCTGACAGATCGGCTAGGACGTCCATCTGATCGGGCGTGAGCCCCCCGAAGGGGATCTTGATCCTCTGCATGCCTGGGGCGTCCCAAACCGTCTCGGGACCTTTGGTCAGATCTGCCGACGGATACTCAAGCTCCTGGGTACGAACCCCGTCATAGCGCTGCCCGTTATCGTAGCGCTGGCCATAAACTCCCCGGCGAAGGCGAGTCTCAGCGAAAAGTTTCTCTTCCATCTTGCCCTGCCGGCGAAGATCTATCTGAGTCTCGAAGACGTCAATCTCCTGGCCCAGCATAGGATCCATCTGGTCGGCAAGCTTTTCTTTCCAAGTGGTTGTCATGGGTTTCATTTTCCTGTCAAAGTCCCGTGAAAACAAAAAAAGGCCCGCAGGAGCAACCCTGGGGGCCTTTTGGATCTCAAAAATCGCCTTGGAATTATTCCATACGATGGAGAACCGTCAGCAGGCGTCGCTCCCTGGACACGATGTTGCTGCAACAACAGATGCAGGCTGTTCGACCGATGCTGCTCAAAGCCATGCTTTCCATCACGTGGACTTACTCTAGAGTATCCCCGGAGGTCTTGTCAAGATCCTGATCGACCCTCGGCAGATCCTTTAATGAAGCGAACTTCTCGTTGATCAGCTTCTGTTTTTTTGTCTTTCGTGATAGTTATCATCGAGGACTCTTTTCATTCCCGAGAGCATGGTCACGGACTACAAGAATTCAGAAAGGTTGAAAGATGAATCCAGTGTCCGCCTTTGGTGAGACCGGGAAATGAGTGAAGAAAGTATTGGAAGCGTTGGCCATTATTTAAAACCCGGGTTGGCCGTTTCCCTCCAGGAGGAATCCGGTGAGGCACTGGCGGCCACTATTGAAGCTCTCTCTCTGAGGAGCATCTCCTTGAAGCTCGCCAGACCCACCCCAGAACCGTCCTTCCAAACTGGAGACCGAGTCTGGATGAAATACTGGGATGAAGGGGCCACGGTCTATCGCTGGGAAACACGGGTTGCAGAACTCCAGGGACCTGAGAATCAGAAAGTGGTCCTTTCCATAAGCAACAAAGAAGTGCTCGTGCAGCGGAGGAAATCCTATAGAATACGCCTGCAAATCCCCTTCTCTCTCACCGTAGTTGATGCTGTCGACACCCAACTGATCGGCGCCAAGGCTCCTGAATGCACAACCATAGATGTGAGCGTGGCAGGCTTGGCATTCGATACCGATCTTTCACTGAAAGTGGGGGATAAACTGGCGCTGTGCCTGAATTTTGATCCGTCACTGCAGGTGAATGCAGTGGGATGGGTGGTGCGATCTGAACCCACCAAACGCAAGGAATACCAACATGGAACGATCATGACGAAGGTCACCAACTTCGTTGCTGTGAACTTTATTCAGGTAAATGCAGAAGCGCAGAACCACCTTCTGCGCTTCCTCCGCTCCAAAATGAGCGAGTAGCCCACTTGACGGACTTTTCCAAACGGAGTCACGAGCTAGAGATCATCGACGCCCCCCACCTCCTCAGCTCTTCGGAGTGGCGTGTGATTCTTCGAGAGCTCCGGATCGTCAATCGCTGGCTCGGTGGATCAAGAGCAGCCTTGCAGGAAATCAAACCTTTAATTCAGGAAATCGCAGGGGAGAAACCCGACAAACGCCTGGTGGAGATCGTTGACCTGGGCAGTGGTTCCGGGGACATTCCGGTGGCCTTGGTGACCTGGGCAAGAAGAGCTGGATATTCTCTCCGAGTGCTGGCCGTTGACGTGGACCCCACGGTTTGTAAAATCGCTCGCCGCCAATCTCTACATTTTCCCGAGATCACCATCATTCAAGGTGATGTGAGCAGGCCCCCTTTGAGGGAAAGGGGCTGTGATCTCATTCTCTGTTCCGCTTTTCTACATCATTTCAGCGATTCGAAGATCGCCACCCTGCTCAGGTCCCTTCTCCTCAAAACACGAAAAGGCGTGGTGATCAGCGATCTGCATCGTCATCCCCTGGCTTACTGGGGCATTCGTCTATTCACCTGTTTATTCTCGCGCTCAAAAGCGGTCCGCAAGGACGGGCCTCTGTCGGTCCTGAAAGGCTTTCGGCGTCCCGAGGTTCGGGCTATTCTGGACGCTGCAGGTGTCGGGCGAGCCAGGGTCAAGTGGCGTTGGGCATTCCGGTATGTGGTTTTCATTTCAGCCACACCTTCTTGCCACCCCATCCTGGTAAGATAACGCAGTTCATGAGAAAACTGCTGATCGGTATCTCATCCCTGCTGGTCCTCTTCTTGGTCTACAGCCTGTGGAACTGGGACAGTTCACCTCCAACGGTCCAATGGCGTGAGGCTCCCTCGGCGATAGGAAAGGACAGCCAGATCAGCCTGGAGATCCAGGACGAGGGCAAGGGTCTTCAGTGGTTGGAGGTGGCCTGGGTCCGTTCCGGAGATCGTCACATCGTGGTGTCGGAAACCTATGAAGCCCCATGGTCCTGGCAGCAAGGGATGACCCAACGTTCCCTCGACTTGTCGGTAGGTAGCTCACTTCCAGAAAGTGTGCTCTCTGAAGGAGAATTTTTACTGGAAGTTCGAGTTCGTGATCAGTCCGATCTTTGGTTCTGGGAGAACGAAATTTTCGAACAGCGTTCATTCAACCTGGACCTCACCCCTCCTAAGATTCAGACCCTTTCCGGCCAGCACTACATCCGCCAGGGAGGATCAGAAGCCATCCTCTATAAGGTTTCAGAAGACACGGTGGCTTCGGGAGTTCAGGTGGGCGAGCATATTTTCAGGGGTTATCCCCTCCCCGAGCGGGGTCAGGGGACCCATCTCTCCCTGTTTGCCCTGGCCCACGACCAGGCTCCTGCAACCGCCATGTCAGTATGGGCGGAGGACGCGGCAGGCAATCGGAATCAGACCTCTTTCTGGAAAAAGGCGTTTCCGGTGAATTTCCGCAAACGAAACATCCAGTTGTCGGAGTCGATGATCAATGCCGTGGTGCCGGAGATTCTGGCCCACACAAACATGCCCCAGGGAGAGAGCGTTCTTGAAACTTTTCTGGAGATCAACGGTCGTCTGCGGGAGATCAACCACCAACAAATCGAGGAGATTAGCCGCCGATCTGTGGGACATCTCCTGTGGAGTGGAGCTTTCCTTCAATTGAGTAATTCTCAAGTCGAATCTGCTTTTGCAGACCATCGCACCTACTATTACAAAAGCCAGAAGGTGGATCAGCAAACCCACCTGGGCTTTGATTTGGCCTCCGTCGCTCATGGAGCGGTGGAATCCGCCAACGATGGAATCGTTGTCTTTGCCGACTATCTCGGAATTTACGGAAATACGGTTCTCGTCGATCACGGCCTGGGGCTTATTTCCCTATACGGCCATCTCAGTAGCATTGAGGTCCAGGAGGGACAGGGGATCACCAAAGGTGCCATTCTGGGCCGCACCGGGCAAACCGGGCTGGCCGCAGGAGATCATCTCCATTTCAGCATGATGTTGCAGGGGGTCCAAGTCAATCCCTTGGAGTGGTGGGATGAACGCTGGGTGGACCAGCACATTCTTGTCAAAGCCCTAGTGGAAACTGAAGAGGGAGAGGAGAGTCGTCGTGGGGCTGCGGATTTATTTGACCCTTCGTAAAAGGCTGTGTCGCTTACTCTCAGCCAGAAGATCCTGGTAGTGCTTAATCTCCTCTACAATTCGGCTTTGGGACTGGTTCAGCCGGCTGAGGTCCAACTCGATCTGTTCGAGTTCCGCCTGCAGGATGCGAATTCGCAATTCGATGGGGAGAGTGTCTTCCAAGGATAAGTGCTTCTGCTTCATGGCTTGTCGCTAGGAGCATAATATCCTTTACGGTGGGTCACTTTCAACCCGGAGCGTTTCATGCGAACCTTTACTTCTCGGAATGATCCATCGCGACGGGGGTTGGTTGAGACATAACCGAGAGCAAACTGATTCTTAATTCCTCGGTTAATTCGCCTGAATGCTTCTCGGATCTTCTGTAAGTCCACGTTGGAGTTAAAAAATAGGCCCCCTGTACCCTCGGCGAATTTCTTGAGTTTTCCGAAATCAGAATCAAATCTGGCGCTTCGCACCCCGATCCCATAGATGACGACGTCTTGCTCCTGAGCGACCTTGAGGGCTTCGTTGTCGCGAGTCATGCTCTGAGTATCGGCTCCATCAGACAAGATGACCAGCATCCTTCGACCTACCTCATGACGGAGCAGCTCGTTAACAGACACCCAAATGGCGTCATAAAGCTTGGTGGAACCACCGGCTCTGATGCTTAGGATGGCATTTTCCAAAACCGAATTGTCGTAGGTAAAATCTTGGATCAGGCTGACCTCGCTGTCAAACTGCACGACAGCAGCAAGGTCCTTGTTTTTCCTGAGAGTCTGGCTCAGAAATTCGCTGGCGGCCTCCTGCAAGAAACCCAGCTTATCCTTGACACTTCCACTAGTGTCAATCAAAAGGACAACCGTCAGAGGCTGGGCGTCCTCACCCGTTTCATTACTGAAAAACTGGACTTTCTGCCTGACTCCGTCCTCGATAACTTCGAAGTCTTCCTGCTTAAGATCAGTCACATATTTCTGTTGGCGGTCTCGAACCGTGCACAGAACGTTGACCACATCCACACTGGCTCGAATGACAGGTGTCTCCTCTTCCCAATCCTGGGCCCAGACGGACAAGATGCAACACTGCAAGCCAATGAGAAGAACGAGGACAAACTTCATTCCTCATAGTTTACAACAAATACGAACTGAACAAACTCTCTGGCAGCTGAACAGGTTCGCATCACAGGGCAGCGAAGGCGCCAGCCCGATCAAGCACAACGCAGGCGGTGCGCACAGCACGACGGATGATTTCGCAGCTGCAGTAGAGAACCTATGAATCGTCCGGGCTAGCCCGGATCATTCATAGATTCTCGTGACGAAGCGGCGAAAGGGCCGGCCTGACGAGGCGCGCGACGAGAGGCTCCCGCAAGCGTACTAAACGTACGCTGAGGAAGCCGAACGAGCGCAACGCGGTCAGGGCGGATGATTTCGCTGCTGCAGTAGAGAACCTATGAATGGTCCGGGCTGAGAACTATTCCACCACCACGCATTGGTAAGTGGCCAAATAGGTGTAGATGGCAGCCGTGATCAGGAGCAAAGGAAACAAGGGGATTTCCAGTCCCGTTATTCTCACAGCCAAATCGATCACGATGGCGGGCGTCAGACTGTACAGAGCAATGGTGAAGTACTGCTGGAAGGGCAGGCGAATAGCGGAGCGGGCAGTGGCCAGGAATCCGATGCTGGTCAGGATCAGGGCCCAGGGGCCCCCGACCAGAAGGGTGGAGAAAAAAATCAGGGAATAAGCACTCGGGAAATAGGCCCTTTTAATAAATCGGGTGACGTCCTCCACTTCTGGGAAAGGCCATTCACTCCATAAAAAGGTCAGGGTCTGACCCGGAATGGAAAGATAGAGTTTCTCTCGAGTAAACAGCATACTGGGCTCTTCCAGCTGTTGTGGATCCTCATACGTTCCGGTGGTATCAAAAACAAAAGTGATCAACTGCCTTCCCGGATATTTTTTGACAAGAGGCTGCTCAGATTCAACAAAGAGTTGTCCGTCTCGGATTTGCAGCGGAGGGAAGTTTTCTTCAGCCCAGGTCGATATTTCAAACAATTCTGGCCCATGCCAGGCAAGACTCAGGGTCAGGATGGCAGCGACATGTACGGCAAGATAGAGAAGGTAAAGGAGTGTTTTGCGCAGCGGCTGTTCAAAGATGGTCCGGTAAAAGGAAAAATCCGTGACAGCGGAATAGGCCTGGCGATAGAAGAGCAAAAGGAAAAGCAAATCTTAATTTAATGCCTTTCTAGGACCCAGCGTAATAGAGAAAACGATTACAGTTTTCACAGGTAATAATTCGTTGGTTGGTTCTTATTTCGGTGAAGAGTTGGGGGCGTAACTTCACATGACAGCCCTGGCAGGACTGATCCCTGGCCTCAGTCAGGGCCACGCCCTTTCGAACAGAAGCGATTTTTTGGTACTGTTGGGTGAGTTCCTCAGGCATTTCTCCTTCCAGCTGACCCCGTTCTTTTTGCAGAACCAAAATCTCGCTTTCAGCCTGTGCGGCAAAGCCTTCCAACTTGCGTTGATTGCTTAAGATCTCATTTTCTTCCTTCTCGTATTCCGTTTGCAGCCGTTGAACGACCTTCTCTCGCTCCTCAATGGCCATCATTCCTTCAAGAATCTGATCCTCCTTGGCCTCGATTCCCCGCTCCCCACCTTCTATTTCATGGAGCATGGCCTGATACTCCTTGTTGGTCTTCACCTCCATCAGCTGTGTCTTATGCTTCGACAGTTCGTCCCGTAGACTAGCCACCTCCAACTCCAGCTCCCGCTGGCGAGCATTGACTTCCTCGATCAGCCGCTCTTCCTCGACGAGAGATTGACGGCTCTCCTCGAGAGTTTGACGGTGGGCCTCAATTTCTTCCGGAATCCCTTGAGTACGCTCCTCAAGTTTCACGATCTTCAGATTCAGCTCCTGAAATCGAATCAACGTCCCCAACTCTGAATTCACTGTGGTTTGCTCCTGTCTTTTCTGCGCTCATGGGCCCAGTAGGACTCGAACCTACGACCGTCTGATTATGAGTCAGATGCTCTAACCAACTGAGCTATGGGCCCACAAAAATAGGCAAAAAAAAGGGGCGGTTCAACCGCCCCTTTTTTGCTTCATAATCCTTCCTTGCTCATATTCTCAAGGAAGGTCTTGAGTTTCCTCGTCCGTGAGGGGTGGCGCAACTTGCGAAGCGCCTTGGCTTCAATCTGCCGAATCCGCTCCCGGGTGACAGAAAACCTTTGTCCAACCTCCTCCAGAGTGTGTTCGCTTCCATCGCCGATGCCAAATCGCATCCGAATGACCTGTTCTTCTCGATCGGTTAGGGTTTGTAATACCGACGCAGTCTGATCCTTAAGATTGATGTTGATCACCGCTTCAGCGGGTGAGACCACTCCCTGGTCTTCGATGAAGTCACCCAAATGACTGTCTTCTTCCTCTCCGATGGGAGTCTCCAGCGAGATCGGCTCCTGAGCAATTTTGAGAATCTTGCGCACCTTGCTCACCGGGATATCCATCTTCTGAGCAATTTCCTCGGCAGTGGGTTCTCGACCATAATCCTGAACCAGAGCACGTGAAGTCCGAATCAGCTTGTTGATGGTCTCGATCATATGCACGGGAATACGGATCGTCCGCGCTTGATCGGCGATGGCTCGCGTGATGGCCTGACGAATCCACCAAGTCGCATAAGTGGAGAATTTGTAGCCTCTCTGATACTCAAACTTATCAACGGCCTTCATCAAGCCGATATTCCCCTCCTGGATCAGATCGAGAAACTGCAGTCCTCGGTTGGTGTACTTCTTGGCAATCGAGACCACCAGTCGCAGGTTGGCTTCGACCAATTCCTTTTTTGCGATCTCTGCTTCCAGTTCACCTTGCTTAATGGCCGCCAGGGTTCGTTTAAGGCCGGCAGGTGAAGCCAACACCTCGTCTTCAATTTCCTTCATCTCCTTGTCAATTGCCCGCAGGCGCAACTTCACTTTTTTGGCCTCATCGAGCTTCAGTGGAGATTCCTGCAACCTCTTGAGTCTCTTCGATTCTCTCTCAAGGGTGACGATACGGTCAACGGCCTGTTTAATGCCCACTACCAGTTTCTGATGGACCTGGGAAACCAACTCCAGGTCACGGACAATACGGGCCATTGGAATACGATAACGAGCCAATTGAGACAAAAGTCTCTTGTATTTCTTGCTTTCTTTTTTTGACTTCTCCAGCTGCTTTCTGACCTTGGCGGCTTCCCCTTCCAATACAGTGATCTCATCGATACGCTTCAGAACGGATTGGCGCCGCTTCTCAAGGACCCCATCCGATGATTCCTCATCATTCACTTGCACCAGGTGCTTGAGGCTCAACCCATTCTCTCTCAGCTTTTCGCCATATTTTGAGATCTCTCCGACTACCACCGGCGATCGGGATAACGCTTTGATGACGCCCTTCTGGCCCTTTTCAATCCTCTTGGCGATCTCGACCTCGCCCTGTCGGGTCAAAAGAGGCACCGTGCCCATTTCTCTCAGATACATCCGGACAGGATCGTTGGTTTTTTCTAGGGTTTCAGCGGCAGGATCAGGAGTACCGTCTTCGCCTGTGGACTTGGATCGGGATTTTCGTTTGACGGCCTCCAGCTGTTGCTCGGAATCAATGACTTCAATGCCCGCATCGCCAAAGAGATAGAAGATACTATCCAGGTCCTTTGACGAATTGATGTCATCGGGGAGGACATCGTTAACCTCGTCGTACAGAAGGTACCCTTTTTCCTTCCCGAGGTTAATTAATTCTTTTACGCCATCATACTTTTCTTCGATACGCTCGAATCTATCCTCAATCGACAAGCCTCACCGACCTCCAAGTCGCCTCTGGGTAAAACACTTGAGTGTAACCACCTTATTATACAAAATCAAGGTACCTGGAGTCGTGTTCAGACGTCCTGCTCCCCAAAAAAAGAATCGATACAGGCACACCAACGCGAAAGGTTTTCACAAGAACGGCTGTTTTGACAGGGTCTTGGACTTGCCGTTATAATCACGGGTTTCATAAAGGAGATACGAGTCCTTGTACGCAATTATCGAAGCGGGCGGAAAGCAGTATCGAGTGAGTGAGGGCGATCTGATCGACGTGGAGCGCCGGAGTGGAGAGGTCGGGCAGGTAGTCGACTTCCAGGAAGTGCTCCTGGTCGGGGACCAGGAGACCATCCATGTCGGCAAACCGGTCTTAGCGGGAGCTCGCGTGGTGGGAACCATTGCTGAGCAGGGTAAAGCAGCGAAGATTATCGTTTTCAAGATGAAGAGGCGCAAAAAATATAGAAAAAAGCAGGGCCATCGACAGCTGTTCACCCGAGTCCGAATCGATCAAATCGAACTTGATGGTCAAAAGGGGCGGAAGCCGAAAGCCGAGAAGACCCAAAAGGCGGTAACGAAAGAAAAAGAGATTACAGAGGCAGTCGCGAAGGCTCCTGCCAAAACGGTAAAAAAGAAAGCTCCTGCAAAGGCAAAGGACAAGGCAGTAAAAACCGCGGCGAAAACCTCCAAGAAGGCAGCTCCCAAGGCGGCCACCAAGAAGAAGACCAAGAGTGTTAAAAAGACTGCTAAGAAGAGCACCAAGAAGACGGTCACCAAGAAGAACAAGGAGTAACGACTATGGCACACAAGAAGGGGCTTGGGAGTTCCAAGAACGGTCGTGACAGCAAGTCCAAACGGCTGGGGGTCAAGCGATTCGATGGCCAGGTCGTTACCGGTGGGTCGATTCTGGTCCGGCAACGCGGTACCCCGATTAAGCCGGGATCAAACGTGGGCCTGGGAAAGGACGATACTCTCTTCGCAAAGATCGATGGGACCGTCAAGTTTCAAAATCGAGGCCACAAAGGTCGGTTCGTCCACATCATAGCTGCAAATTAGCGAACAAACAGTCGCGCTAGAGTTCCCTGCGGTTGCTCGCTAGACTAACCCTCCATGTTCGTTGATCGTGCCAAAATTCATGTTAAAGCAGGGGATGGCGGCAATGGGTGCTTAGCCTTTCGAAGAGAGAAATATGTCCCCCGGGGAGGCCCCAGTGGCGGGGATGGGGGCAACGGAGGCAACCTTTACTTTCGCAGCACTGCTCACCTCAACACACTCATCCATTTTAAGTATCAACAACATTTCAAAGCCGGCAGAGGCGGGCATGGGTCAGGTAAGAACCGCCATGGCAAAGATGGAGAAGATTTGGTCATTAAGGTCCCCGTTGGAACTCAAGTCTACAACGAAGCTAATGGTGAGCTTCTTTTTGATCTGGATGAGGAGGGCCATGTGGAATGTTGGGCGAGCGGAGGTCGCGGAGGACGAGGCAACGCCGCTTTCGCAACTTCAACCAATCAAGCCCCGAGAAGGGTTGAAGACGGCCAACCCGGAGAAGAAGCCACCCTTCTGTTGGAGCTGAAGGTTTTGGCCGACGTTGGAATCGTCGGCTACCCTAATGCCGGCAAGTCCACACTCATTTCAGTGATCTCGGCAGCTAAACCCAAAATTGCGGACTATCCATTCACGACCCTGACCCCAAACCTGGGGGTAGTGACCTACGGGGACTATTCGAGTTTCGTGGTGGCGGATATCCCGGGACTCATTGAAGGTGCACACCACGGCAGTGGCTTGGGTTTCCAATTCCTGCGCCACCTCGAACGAACCCGGCTCCTGGTTCACCTGGTTGACGTCAGCGACAGTGGAGAAAGCGATCCCGTCCATTCCGTTGAAACCATCATTGAGGAAATGGCACTCTACGATACCGGTTTGGGAAAAAAGCCTGACATCATCACAGCATCCAAGATTGATGTGGCTAATGCCGATAAACTCGAGAGGTTACGCGCATATTGTAAGAAGAAAGCACTCCCCTTTCAGAGCATCTCCGCCGTCTCGGGAGAAGGAATTCCAGAATTGAAGAATGCGATTGTGAAACATCTGGAGGCTGGAAAGACTTGAAGATCGGTATCCTGGGTGGGACCTTTGATCCAATGCACCGTGGACACACCTATCTGGGCCGCGCCGTTTCAACGATTCTCGATTTGGATCGGGTCCTGTTCATGGTTTCTCACCTGCCCCCCCACAAAGGGAAGCAGAAGATCACCAGCCCCTTTCATCGCTATGCCATGGTGGCGATGGGTCTGCTTGAGGAGGAAAATCTTTACCCTTCACAGTGGGAATTGAATCGAAGAAAGTCATCCTACACCATCGAAACGCTTCAATACTTCACCTCTCATTACCCCCAACACCAGTATTGTTTCATAGCGGGAAGTGATTCCCTGAATGAGATCCATTTGTGGAAGGATTATGCTACACTCTTGGAAGAACATTGCTTTGTATTCGTCCAGCGACCAGGAGCTCAGGTCGACCTCGAGGAGCTGAAGATATCAGGTTCTCTGAGGCAGAAGATTCACATCGTTTGCAAACAGGACCAACCGATTATCCGTTCTGGCCAATCCCTTCTGATGACTCTGGACGCTCCGGATATCAGCGCAAGTTCGCTGCGGAAACTCATTGCATCCGGAAAACGACCCTCATCAAAACTGATCTCTCCCTCTGTACTTCAATACGTCAAAAAGCATCGACTCTATGAAGAAAACCAAGACCCTTCTCAAGAAGGTATGTGAGGCCATCGAAAGTAAGCAGGGCGACGAGGTCACCATCCTGGATGTCTCAAAGATTTCCAGCTTCACCGACTTCTTCGTGATTTGTCACGGCCACAACAGCAGGCAAAATCGAGCCATCTGTGACGAGATCCTGGAAAGGTTGAAAAAGGAGAACCATCAGTCCCCTGCTCACGTTGAGGGCTATCAACATGCGGACTGGATATTGATGGACTATCTCGATTTCGTGGTTCATGTTTTTTCCCCTCAAACTCGACAGTCTTATAAACTGGAAAAGCTCTGGGGCGACGGGGTCCAGGTCAAGCCGAAAGCGCTGACAGCCTGACCAGCTGAAAACTGACAGCTGGAAATCCGAAATTTAAAACTTGGAACTTGTCAGGTGGTTAGGTGGTCAGGGGTCTGCCCTTAACGATTAGCTTCAGCCTCTTCCTGGCAGCTTAGACAAAAAGGCGACCAGGGTACGGCTTCCAGCCGTTTTTGTTCCACCTCTTCCTCGCAATTCATGCATTTCCCGAAGTCCCCCTCATCGAGCCGACGTAAAGCATCCACCACTTCCTGCAGGAGTTGCCGGTCACCGTCGCTCTTATTGAACATGAACTCTTTGGTGTATGAACTGGAAGCTTTGTCAGCGAGATCCATGCCTTCAGCCTCTGAATCGACTTGGCGCCCGTAATCTTCTGTTTTCTGAACCACGCTAACGAGGTCTGCTCTTTTTTCCAGGAGCTTGTTTCTGAAACGTTTCTTTTCTCTGGCTCGCATCAAGAACCTCCGTCATTTATGGTAAGGCAAGCCTTTGATAATAGTTACTGCCCTGTAGATCTGTTCGAGCAAAACGACTCGCGCGAGTTCATGAGGCAGTGTCAACTTCGTCAAAGACAACTTTAGATCTGCGCGATCCTTAATTCGTTTGGGAATCCCGAGGTGCCCCCCCACCAAGAAGGTCACCTCCGAGACCCCCCGGTTCATAAGATCGGCCAGAGAAGAGGCCAATTGTGGACTGGTCAACTCTTCTCCCAGGCTATCCAGAACCGCCAGATATGTTTTCGGGGACAGGTGCCTTTCAATGTGTTGTGCCTCTCGCTGCAATTGAGCGCTTTCTTGATGTGGATCGCTCTTTTTGAAGTCAGGGACCATTGTTTTCTGGACCGGGAGGTGCTGCTCAATCCGTTTCAGATATTTGTCCTCCACCTTGAGGAGCCATGGGTCCTTTGTCTTTCCTATCCACAAAAATCGTAATTTCACCTGAAAAAGAGCTATCCTTATACAAAACTTTTGACTTAACAGCAACCCCAAAAAAGGGGGAATGGGCGCGCTTCGCGCGCGTTCACAGGTTTCCAGGTTCCAGGTTCCAGAATCACGGATCACACGTGAAGAACCCGGAGTTTCACGAACCTGTTTCTGTCTGTGGTCTGCTGGTCTCCTCTCATCTCGTAGATTTTCCTGGCCTGAACCGTTATAGTCCCTGTGAGAGTTCGCTACCGCCCTCAGGCAACTCCTCCCAAGCACTTTTCTTCCCTCAGGCCTGTGTCCTTTGCCATAATTGGGTGCTCAATCCTGATTGGAGCCCACTGTGTCGAAGCTGTTTTCTTTCCTTGGAACCTCTGGAGCAGCGTAGGTGCTACTGCTGTGGGATTCCACTACCAGGGAATGTGCTGGCAATCCATGGAACCTGCTCACAATGCCGAACCCTTGGCAAACCCTTTGATTTCGCCCGTGCCTATGGAAGCTACCGGGGTGAGCTACGTTCCCTGATCATCAAGTTTAAATTCGGGAATCATCAGAGATTGTGCCATCCGTTGGCGGCACTTCTGCAGCACTGCTATGAAAACAGCGGGTTGGATCTGGAACCGGACTGGATCGTACCCGTTCCACCGCACGTTCGAAGAAAAAGAGAAAGGGGTTTCGACCAGACTCTGATCCTCAGTCGGGCTTTGTCCCGGAGACTGAAAATTCCTGTCTTTAAAGGTCTTTATCGGGTCAGGCCCACGGTCCCCCCAATCCGGCCTCAATCTTCAAGAGAGGCGAAAGAACCTGGGTCATGCGTTCAGGCTCTCTCAGGCCGACCGACTCGCAAACCAGACCCTTGTCTTGGTCGATGACGTCATGACCACAGGGACCACAATCTCAGAAATCTGCAGCCTTATCAGACTGGAGACCCGCATCCGCACCATCCTGGTACTGACGGTAGCACGGGTACCCTTATTGTCCGCTCAGGCCTAGCAGCACTGGCCTTCCACCTGCCTCAGGAGAAGCTCTTGTGTGCTATAAGATGAGGCATGGATCTCTTTTCGCAATTATCCCTAATCGTTATGGCATTGTTCCTGGTTTTCTTGAATGGATTCTTTGTGGCTTCCGAATTTTCGATCGTCAAAATAAGAGGGAGCCGGATAGAAGAGTTAGTGCAGCAAGGGAACAAGCGTGCTATAAAGGCGCGCCCCCTGGTGCAAAAAATGGATGAGTATCTCTCCGCCACCCAGCTGGGGATTACGATTGCCAGCCTGGCTCTGGGTTGGGTTGGCGAGCCGGCATTTGCCTCTCTGTTTGAGCCTGTCTTGCGGAGTATGGGAGCCCTGACTCCGGTGGTAACCCACAGTCTGGCTGCGGTATCGGCCTTTTTACTCATCACCTTTTTGCACATCGTCCTGGGAGAACTGGCACCCAAGACACTCTCCATTCAACGAGCCGAGAGTGTCATCCTATGGATCAGCGTACCGTTATCCTGGTTTTACAGGATGTCCTATCCTTTTATCTGGGCCCTCAATGGGACGGCCAACGCCTTCTTGCGACTTGCAGGTATCTCTCCTACCTCTGAAACCGAGGTGGCCCATTCCGAGGAGGAGCTGCGCCTGATTCTGGCCCATTCACACGCCCAAGGCATTTTGGATCGTGACGAAAAGAGAATGTTGGAGAGAGTCTTTGACTTCGCTGATCGTTCCGTGCGACAGGTGATGGTTCCCTCAACCGAGATCGTGTTCCTCGACCTGCAGAAGAGTCTCGAAGAAAATCTGGAGATTGCTCGAAAAAACAGACACACTCGCTATTTGCTCTGTGACAAGACCCTCGACCGAGTCGTGGGAATTATCCATATCAAAGACCTCTTTTGGCAATACCGGGAACTCAAGGAAAGATTCAATCTGACCTTGATCAAAAGGCCTGTTCAGTTTGTGCCCGAGAGCAAATACATCAAGACTTTGCTGACGGAATTCCGGCACACTCGAACGCATTTAGCGGTAGTCGTCGATGAATACGGAGCGACTATCGGGATTGTGACCCTGGACGACATCCTGGAGCAGTTGGTGGGTGAGATTCAAGATGAGTTCGACATCGATAGCCCTCCACCCTTGATCCAGGAGACCGGCGTAAACCAGTACATGATTCACGGGCGTGCTCTTCTGGTGGAAGTCACAAACGAGCTCAAGATCACCATCGAGGATAAGGAAAACGACACCATGGGCGGACATATCATGATGTTGCTGGGACGTACAGCCCAAGTCGGTGACAAACTAACGGTGGCCGGTAAGTACCGGGTTCACGTGGTAGGAATGAAAGGGCTTCAGATCACAGACCTGGTCTTTGAGAAGTTGAGTACCGACCGCTAACCCTATGCAGCAGATCGTTGAATGTGTGATGAACGTCAGCGAGGGTCGGGACACCCTCAAGCTCGAAACCATCGCCCGGAAGATCGAGGCGGTCCCAAGCGCATTTCTGCTCGACCACTCGGCCGACCCTGATCACCACCGCACCGTCTTTTCCTTCATCGGCACCCCTTCCTCGATTTTCGATGCAAGCTTTGCCGCGGTGAAAAAAGCGGGCCAACTGATCGATATGAGAGAACATCAGGGAGTCCATCCGCGCATCGGTGCAGTCGATGTCGTTCCCTTTGTACCTGTTCAGAACGTTTCCATGAAAGAGTGTGTGGCAGTGGCTCACCGCCTGGGAAAGAAAATATCCCAGACATTGCAGATTCCGGTTTATTTTTACGCAGAAGCGGCTCTCAGCCCCGATCGTGAGCACCTTTCTGGGATCCGCAAGGATCAATTTGAAGGACTACACGAGCAAATAAAGTCAGATCCCAGAAGAAAACCTGACCTGGGGCCCGGCTGTTTACACCCCACCGCGGGTGCCACCGCCATTGGGGCACGTCAACCCCTTATCGCTTTCAATATCTACTTGAATACCTCGGATGTGGGCCAGGCCCGGAAAATTGCGGGTTTGATCCGTGAAAGTGGGGGTGGTCTTGCTGGCGTGAAAGCGCTTGGATTTTACATCGAGCGCAAGGGTCTGGCCCAGGTCTCGATGAATGTGACCCGCTACCGTGAAACCTCTCTATTGAAAATTTTCAAGAAAGTACAGAAAGAGGCTCGCCGGCTCCAAACAGAGCCAGTCTCAAGTGAAATCATCGGTCTGGTTCCCCAGGATGCGATCAACCCACGAACGATCAGAACACTGCACCTGGAAAATTTTCATTCAGGCCAGATCTTGGAAAACAGAATTCGAGCCTGCATTTCTGACACCTGATCGTAGCGAGGCGGTGGAGACGGTCGTGGATACAAGGCGCGTGACCCGCAAAACGGGTGCCCCAAGCCCACCGCAGACGTACTCTCTGAGTACGTTGAGGAGGCCGACCGAGCGAAACGCCGTAGACGCGGCCGTATCCGCAGCCGCAGCAGATTGGGTGTGAGAAATACGGGCTAGAAAGTGATGGATAATGCAAGTCGTCCTGATTGAACCTGAAATCCCCCCCAATACAGGAAACGTGGCCCGTCTCTGTGCGGCGACACAACTCCCACTCCACTTGGTGGGCAAACTGGGTTTTCAAATTACCGATCGCCACCTCAAGCGAGCCGGCCTGGACTATTGGGAATGGGTGCAGATCCACCGCCATGAGTCGGTACAGGAGTTCTTCGAGGGGATCCCTGCCGATCGACTGTTTTTCTTCTCAAAGCGAGCAGAAGAGACCTATGTCAACGCCGCTTTTCGGGAAGATGATTTCCTTGTGTTCGGCTGCGAAACCAAGGGCCTTCCCCAGTGGATTTTTGAACGATATGCAGACCGCATCTGGAGAATACCTATCTTCCACCCCCAGGTTCGCAGTTTGAACCTGGCCGGAGCGGTATCCATTGTTGTCTATGAAGCCTTGCGCCAGATAGGAAAACTATCCTCATGAATTTGGGGACAGACTACTCATTCCCCAATTCCCGAAATTGGGGAATGAGTAGTCTGTCCCCAAATTACAAGTATCAAACACCCCGGGTCTCGGCGCCCCACAGGATTTTATGCAGCTGGACCTGCAATCGAACGGAAAGGCCATCCGCCAACACCCACTCGGCCAGCTCGCGAGGATGGATCTGACCCCAGACTGGAGCAAACAGAATCGTGTGCTTTCCGACAAGGTCCAGCTCACCCATTTTTTCCTTGGCCCAGTCGTAGTCTCGACGGGATCCCAACACGAATTTGATCTCGTCCTGGGGCTTGAGACGGGGTATATTGTCCCAACAGTTCTTCTCCATCATTCCACTGTCCGGGCACTTGATGTCGTAGATCAGGATGGCTCGAGGATCCACCGGGCGAACGTCTTTGCTTCCTCCCGTTTCAATCAGGACTGTCTTTCCATCATCGAGAAGATGCTTGATCAGCGGATGGACCGAGGGCTGAAGAAGAGGCTCCCCCCCCGTAATCTCCACCAGATCGGTGGGGAAACCCTTAACTTTGCTCACAACATCTTCCAAGGGCATCTTCTGGCCCTCGTGGAAAGCGTACTCGGTGTCACAATAGGTGCACCTCAAATTGCAGTAGGCCAATCGAACAAAGGCGCAGGGTCTCCCCGAATAGCTGGACTCACCCTGGATGCTAAAGAAGATCTCGTTGACGACCAGGTAGTCGTTCATGTCTGTTAGCCCGGATTATGCATAAATTCTCTACTGCATCGGCGAAATCACTCGGCCTGACTGTGCGACCCCAAAGCGGGTGCCCACTCCGTCGGCCTCCTCAGCGTACCATACAGTACGCTTGCGGGGGCCTCGGTCGCGCGTGGCGCAACGCACTCAGGCCAGCGCTTTCGCCGCTTCGTGACGAGAACCTATGCATAATATCGGGCTAGGCTATTATAATCGGTTACTTGGTGAGAAGGGGTTTTCACATGTGTTAAAATCGGTGCAATCAGAGCTTGACACAGGTGGATGGAGGTTTCAACAAAAATGGGAGTTTCAGGAAGCCAAAGAGGGCTCAAGCTATTCGTTATCTTCTTCAGCATGAGCCTGTGGCTCAATGCCGGTGTTCGGCGTGAAATCGAGAACCGGTACGTACAAAACTACGAGAACAAAGCCCTGTTCTTGAAAATCCCGGTTCGGGGCAGGCGACAAATTGTCCATGTCTCAGATACCCGACCCACTCTCGATCCCGGGTCTGCCGCTTCTCCCCTGCTTTTCAAGGTAGGAGACCAGGTACGCATTACGGATGTGAGCTTCAGAAATGATTCCGTTCGCTTCAAGATTGCTTCTTTAGAGACCACTGGCCAAGGAGAAATAGCATTCCAGTTTCCCCGGCAGCTCGAACAGGATTTTCCTCAGCGAGGGAACTTCGATGTGGCCTTGGAGGCTACGCTGACCGAAGGCCTGTCCTATACCGATATTGACTCCGCAAAAGAGGAATTTATCACAGGCCAATTCGACCAATTCGTTCAGCAACTGGCTCGCTCCAACAACACCTCAGACGACTTTGTGGTGAAGACTCTTGGTGAAAAAGTCCCCAGCTTTCGATTGGCAACAAGCAAACTTGCAGAAGTCGAGCAGATTCTCCGTGAAGAAACTGAAGCTCGACAACAACTTCAATCAGACCTGGCTCCCTTGAGGGCGGAACTGGATCAAACAAGAACCCAGCTCAGCACACTACGATCCGAGCGAGACGGCTTTGAATCGAAGGTCAAGTCTGCTGAGCAACAAACGGATGAGTTCAGGAAAAGCACCCGAGACTACGAACAGCAGATTGATTCATTGGTGAAGAACCTGAACTTGAAAACCTCTTCGGCAACCAGTCTGAGCGCTCAGGTCAAGATCTTGAACGAATCGATCACCACACTTCAACAGGAACGAATCAGTCGAGCCCGGGAACTCCAGGACGCCACTACCCAACTGGCCCAGCATCAGGAAGAAAACCAGACTCTGTCGAAGGAGCTGCAAAAGACTCAAAACGATAGAGACAAGGTGTGGAATGACCTTCGTCTTTTGACCTCAAATCGAAAGAGCCTGGAAGCGCGCTACCTGGCCATTAAGGGGGAAAACGAAAAGTTTCAGGATACTTCTCTGCTGGCCAACTCGTTGTATTTCAAGAGAAGGGTGGAACGTCGAGAAGAAGGTCTATTTCAACTGGCTGATCTCTACCTATTGAGTCAACTGATTGCGACCCTCGAGATTCAGGTTCCTCCAATTGCCGGGACCGTCCATCCCGTGCGTTTTGAAGTGAAGTCGCCAGAAATCGTGAAATTCACTGAGGAAGAGAGAACCATTTACGAGGTCCTTGGAGAAACACTGAAGATCCAGACCAGTTGGCAACCCGTTCGGACACCCTGAAGATCGTTTTAATGGACAAGGAGCCGCTTCAAACGGTCGGCCCCAGAGAGAAGATAGAATGGCCATGGATGTTCCAGGGAGACATCTCCCAGCCTGAACAAGTCTCTCTCGTCACTCACCTGATCAGTCCCGATGGGACGGAACTGTTTCTCGGTTCTCAGGACTTTACGGTGAGTTCCGGGCAGATGTTTGCCCGTTTACGGGTTCTTTTTCACTGATTTCACTACTGGCTGGAGTGGTGCTGGCGCTGGCTGCTTTAGGGCTAGTGTTTACTTTCCGGAAAAACTCTAAGCCCCCTGAGAGTGACGATACTCCGAATCCAGTCGTTCAAAAGAGGCTCTAGTGGCTCGTTTCCTAAATAGCATAGCAATCGCCGATGAGGCTTTCGCGCCGAAATCGCGAAGCGAGGAGGAGTCGATGTGTTAACATCGGCGACGACGAGCGACAAAGAGTTCGGCCGCAACCCCATCGGCCCAAAGGGGTGCGGCGGGACGGCCCCGCTTCCATTGTCGCTCCTTCTCGCCAATGCACACACATTGACTCGTCGTCGCTTCGCGGAAATCGGAGCCGTCGCGCTCGCAACGATCGCTATGTTATTTAGGAAACGAGCCACTAGCGGGTGTTCAGGAAGGTCCGTTCGAGGCCGCACAAGCCTTTCGACCGCACGCGTAGTTTGGCTACGTCGAGGATCGAAGGGCGCGGAGAACGAAGAGCTTGGCCTTCCTGGGCACCCGCCACTTTTCGTCCTGCGATGGTATGATGACGGCCGCTCATGTGTCCACGAGAATCCGTAGCCAGAAAGAAGGCCAAGGAAGAACATCGGATCGGAGAGATCCTCCGGGGTTTGGACGAGGAATATGCTGATGCCGAATGCGCTCTTCATCACGACAGTCCTTTTCAGCTACTCGTTGCCACTATCCTTTCCGCCCAGTGCACCGATGTGCGCGTGAATATGGTCACGCCCCAACTGTTTCAGCGCTATCCGATACCCCGCGAAATGGCCCAGGCGGATGAGCAAGAGTTGCAGGAGATCATACGAAGCACGGGTTTCTTTCGAAACAAGGCCAAGAATCTGATAGGGGCGTCCCGAAAGATCGTTGAGACGTTCGAAGAAAGAGTTCCTGAGAGCATGGAGGAACTCTTGCAGCTGCCCGGTGTGGCCCGTAAGACGGCCAATGTTGTGCTGGGTACGGCTTTTGGAATCAGTACCGGTGTCGTTGTGGATACCCATGTGAAGCGTCTGAGCAATCGCCTGGGAATGACCACCCACACAGATCCCACCAAGGTCGAGAAGGATCTCATGGGTCTGATCCCACGTGATCGTTGGATCGAGTTTTCCCATCAACTGATTCACCATGGTCGACGAGTCTGCAACAGCCGTAAGCCCAAGTGTGATGCATGCGTCCTGGCCGATGTTTGTCCCTATGGTCTACAAAATGGTCAACAGTAGGTGAATGCCAAAGTAAGTAAATGCCGGTGACTCTTAAGTATTCGAAGATATTCTTCAGCTTCGCTCTGGTTCTCATCCTCTATCTGTTTTACAGGATGATTGAACCCTTCCTCATCAGTGTGATTCTATCCCTGACCTGGTTTCACTCTTCTATGCCAACTATCTGGAACTGAACCGAAAGCTGAAGGATCGTCCAAATCTGAGTTCTGCCCTGATGGTTCTCATCGTCACGACCCTGATCATCATTCCTTTCTTCGTCTTTTTTATCGCCCTCCTCAACGAGTTCGTTTTTGCTTATGAGAGTTTCCAGGTCCAGTTGGCAAGCGGAGAGTTCGAGAAAAACTTTTACTTTCCGGAAAGTCCCTTCTTGCAGGAGGTGAGCGATCAATTCAGCCGGTTCCTGGGCGTCGAGGGTTTGAACCTGACCCTACTGATTTCATCACTGTTGAATCGCGTGGCCCAGTATCTGACCGAGCATTATGCATCGATTCTGGGAGGAATCGGAGTCTTCTTTTTAAAGTTCTCTATCATGATCTTCAGCATGTTCTTTTTCTTCCGCGATGGCGAAGCCCTGGTGAGGGAACTCAAAAAACTGATTCCTTTGGCTCCCGAGCATGAAGATCTGGTGCTCAAAAAGCTCAAGGAGGTTACCTTCGCCACGTTTTTTTGGGATTTTTGCCACTGGAATCTGTCAGGGCATCGTCGCCGGTTTGATCTTCTTTTTCTTGGGAATCAACAATTCAATTCTGTGGGGAACGGCTACGGCCATCATGTCTGTGGTTCCTGTACTGGGAACGGCTACCGTATGGGTTCCCATAAGTCTTTACCTGGTCTCCAGTGGAGCGGTGACGAAGGGCGCCATTCTGTTCGTCCTTGGAGTGACGGTCATCGGGCTGCTGGACAACTTAATTCGTCCACTCATCATTGAAGGAACCTCCCAGGGAATGCATCTGCTCCTCGTTGTCTTCTCTCTGGCAGGAGGCCTGATTCTGTTTGGTCCGTCCGGGCTGGTACTGGGTCCCCTGGTGGCAGCACTGTTTGTCACCTTTCTGGAGATCTATAAAATCGAGTTTGAAGAACAGCTGGCTACGAGCGCCCATCCCAGCGTACGGATCAGAGAGGAAGAAAGAAACCCCACCCCTATACTGTAATGGCATTTGTTAGCCCGCATTTCTCACACCTACTCGTCACGAAGCGGCGGAAGGGCCGGCCTCCTGACAAGGCGCGCGACCGAGGCCCCCGCAAACGTACTGTAGGGTACGTTGAGGAGGCCGACGGAGCGGAACGCAGTCAGGCCGGATCATTGCGCCGATGCAGTAGAGGGGGTGTGAAAAGTGCGGGCTAGAGCCTTGACCATTGCCGGGTCTGACAGCGGCGGTTGTGCCGGCATTCAGGCCGATCTGAAGACCTTTGGCGCGCTGGAGGTGCACGGAATGAGTGTCATCACTTCCGTGACCGCCCAGGACACCAGACGCGTCCACACGGCCTCCGACCTGCCCCTTGAGACCATCGAACGCCAAATCGAAGCGGTGATCGAGGACATTGGAGTCGATGCTGTCAAAACGGGGATGCTTCCCTCCGTTGAGATCATTGACGTGGTCAGCGAGAAAGTGAAGCAGTTTCAGATCGAACGTCTGGTTGTGGACCCCGTGATGTTGAGTACAGGAGGAGATCCACTGATGGGTCAGGAGGCAATGGAAGTGATGAAAAGCAAGCTGTTTCCCCAGGCATTGGTGGTGACCCCCAACCTGCAGGAAGCGGAACTTCTGACCGGGCACAAGATCACGAAAGAGAAGGAATTGAAAGAGGCACTTGAGGAAATCTTTGAATTGGGGCCTACCTCAGTCATCGTCAAAGGGGGCCACAGTGCAGATCTGAACCAATCCACCGATCATTTTTTTGACGGTAAAATATTCAGGTTGTTCTCCGAACCTCGCATTGAAACACAGAACACCCACGGCAGCGGATGTACGTTCGCCGCCGCTATCACCGCTTACCTGGCCCGCGGACTGGATCTCATGGAATCCATCGCCAGCGCAAAGAAGTACACCACGGAAGCCATCCGTCATTCCTTTCCGCTGGGCCAGGGCCACGGGCCGCTGGGCCATTTTTGGAAATTCTGGCAAAGTGAGCGGTAGACGCTCTCTCTAACCGGTGGTGAGACTTTTTTCCCCGCACCCATTTGTGATAATCTAATAGAACCAAGTACTGATTTACGCATATTCTAAGTGTTTGGAAGGAGATCAGTTATGGCTTCTAAGGGAGATAAATTTGTTTACTTTTCTGGTAGGGGGATTTGTGGGTGCATCGGTCGCCTTACTTCTTGCCCCCAAAACCGGGGAGCAAGCCCGGGAGTTCCTGGAAGATACGTACAAGGCAGGAACTGAAGGGTTAACGGAGAAGTTTCGAGAGGGTCGAGAGTTTGTCACCGACAAATCGCTTGCCGTGACCGATCAGGTCACCGACAGGATCAATCAGGGAAAGGACCTTTTGCAGCAACATAAAGAGCAAGCCTCGGCGGCCATTGCGGCGGGAAAAGAAGCCTATGCCAGGGAGAGGACCGAACTGGACGACGTGGGCAACGGGAAGAAAAGTAAAAAGAAACCAGTTTCCTAGTAAAGAAATCAGCTTCCTAGTGTTGAAAGGAATGCCCTGTGAATCTTGAAACGCTTCTATTGGTCTTCGTCGGTATCAGCGCAGTAGCCTTTATGCTCCAGTGCTTTTCCATGTGGAAAGCTGCACGGACCATCGCCAAAACTGTGGAGCGACTGGAACAGGAAACGAAGGAATTGCGAGGGGATGCTCACGAACTGATGGAGAGAGCCCAGGGAATTGTGGAAAGCATGGCACCTCTGGGTCGGATCGCTGAGAGCTTAAAGGCCAATATGGATCTTGTCTCTGAGATGGTAAAGGAACGAGTCCAGGATCTGGACGAGTTCGTCCAAGAAATGACCGAGATGGGTCGAGAACAAGCTTCCAAGGTCAACCATGTGGTCACGGACACCGTTGAAAAGTTTGAGCAGACCACGGAGATGATTCACCAGGATGTTCTCAAACCGGCCCTTGAGATTTCTTCATTTTTAAAGGGAATCAAAGCCGGGCTGTACTATCTCTTCAACAAAAAGACTCCCCCACCTCCAAGCAAGAGCCACGCTGAAGACGAGCTTTTCATTTAGCCAGGACTATTCATAAATTCTCTACTGCAGTGCCGCGATCATCCACGCTGACCGCGTTGTGCTTCCTTGGGCTCCTCGGCGTACTGCACGAGTACGCCTGCGGGGCCCTTCGTCCCAACGCCTTGTCATCGCGGCGCCTGCGGCACTTCGTGACGAGAACCTATGAATAATCCCGGCTAGCGCTTCGCGCGCGTTCCAGGTTCCAAGAAGCTCCCGGTCTGTTGTTTGTTGTCTGTTGTCCCTTGTCAGCCGGTCTGTTGTCTGTTGTCCACCGGTCAGGCGGTCAGGCGGTCAGGCGGTCAGGGGCCTATATATCTCCCCAGCGCAATAGGACACTGCCCCAGGTAAACCCCGCTCCAAAGCTGGCCAAAAGCAGGAGATCTCCCTTTTTGATTCGTCCCTGCTGATGGGCCTCGGTCAAGCCAATGGGGATGGTAGCCGCCGTCGTATTGGCGTATCGGTCAATGTTGATGACCACCCGATCGGGAGAAAGGCCCAGGCGCTCCAACGAGGATTGGATGATTCTCAGGTTGGCCTGGTGGGGAATTAACAGATTCACATCATCGGCGGTGTAGCCATTTCTCTCCAGAATGTCTCTGGACACCTCAGTGATCAATTTCACAGCATGTTTAAAAACATTTCTCCCATCCTGATGCACGTAGTGCATTTTCTTGTCGATGGTTTCATGACTGGCCGGATGAAGGCTGCCCCCAGCCGGCATGTAGAGAAACTTCCCCCCTGCTCCGTCGCTGTGAAGCAGGAAGTCGATGATCCCGACGTCTGGGTCCTCGGTGGGCTCCAGCAAGATGGCTCCAGCTCCATCGCCAAAGAGCACACAGGTACTTCGATCCTCGAAATTGAGTATCGAACTCATCACATCCGTTCCCACCACCAGGACCTTCTTGTACATCCCGGTCTGGACAAACTGTGCACCCGTGGCCATGGCATAGAGGAAACCCGAGCAAGCTCCTGAAAGGTCAAAGCTCCAGGCGTTCCTGGCACCGATCTTGTCCTGGACAATGCAGGCAGTTGAAGGAAACATCATGTCGGGAGTCACGGTGGCAACAATGATCAGATCCAGCTCCTCAGGTCGAAAATCGCCGCCTTGAAAAGCGTTCTCAATGGCCTTGACGGACAGATCACTGTTGGCCTGCCCATCGGACACGATACGTCGTTCCGAAATCCCACTGCGCTCGCGGATCCACTCGTCGGAGGTATCCACCAAAAGTGCCAAATCGTCATTGGTCACTCGTTTCTCCGGCACATACATGCCCAAGGCCGTAATCTGAGCTCGTATCTTCTTCAATGGCGTACCCCCTTGCATGGTTTCATTCTGCCAGACTACTGAGACAGCACTTCCACATCTTTTGGCAACTTGAAACGGAACTGTCGATCAGAGATTCGTATGTTTTCACGGAAATTCTTCATGATGTATTCGTTGCGGTTTCCGATCGGCTCAATGACGATCAACCTATAGATGAGATAGGTTGACGGATCAATTTCCAACATCAAATGTGAATAGCCACCCTGAGGTTGCTTCGGCGTCAGTCGTACGAGTATGTTCTCGTCCTGAAGTGGCTTTTCCGCTCCTTCCAGTTCAACCTCAAAGTCCTCCTGAATCTTCCCCTTCCCCACCAGAAAGAGCAAAGGTGTCGAGGCGTTGTCCAGGTCCAGATCTGAGACGATGACCTGGTTGTCCTGGGGAAGATAAAAATAGCTTTTTTTACTATCGGCGATAAAGAGTTTGGGGTGGGCTGCAGGTATTCCCAATACATTTTTCCCGGCTTTTTCATTTTTACGACCCCTGACTCCCGCAGTTGAACGCCCCCCCCTTGAAACATTTGTTCAAAGTCCGCTGAAAAGCTTTCCAGCGCCTCATACTTTTGTTGCAGTCGGGCAATCAGCTCATCTGGGGCCTGAGCGATAGGCATCCCCGACATGGCGAGGACGAATGTGGCTACCTGACAGAATCGAGTCATTGCCTTGGAGTCTCCGACTCCTCACCCCTAAAGCTTTCATAGAGAATGAAAAGAACTCCGCACGTGATGGCGGTGTCGGCTACATTGAAAGTCGGCCAGCGAAAACGATCCTGCCAATACACCTCGATGAAATCAGTGACATGGTGGTGGACGATCCGCTCAAGAAAGTTACCCATAATTCCACCCAGAAGCAGTCCCAGCGACATCAAGAGCCGGGGTTGGTTCAAAGGCGTACTCCAAATGTAGTAGATCACAACGATCACGGCAACGATCGCCAGGACTGACAGAATGATCTCTTTCCAGGGTGACTGGGAATTGTGGAACAAACCAAACGCGATCCCCTCATTTTGTACATAGTGAATCTTGAAGAAACCGTCTATGACACTGTAATCGTGAAGCCAGATGGTGTTCCGGATCCACCACTTGGTGAGCAGATCCAGCGTAAGGATCACGAAACCCAAGACAATAGCAACGGTGCGCATCTTTGGCTCAACCACGTCCCTTGTCGATCTCCTTGAGAATCTCGAAGCAGCGAGAACAGAGGGTGGGTATTTCGCTGTGTGACCCCACCGATGGAGAATAGGTCCAACAGCGCTCGCACTTGTCTCCCGGGGCCTTGGAAACACTCACTTCGATCTCTTCTCCGGACAGTTCCGAACTCTGAGTCAGCTCGACGTCAGAAACAATGAAGAGAAAGCGGAGATCCTCGGCAAAAGTTTGCAAGTACTCGAAGATATCCGAACCACAACGAATTTCAACCTTAGCTTCCAGCGAATTGCCAATCTGTTTCTGTTGCCGACTTTCCTCCAGTGCTTTGCTCACTTTGGCCCGAATCTCCAGCAGTCGCTCCCACCTGCTCAGTAACTCGTCGTCTTGATATTTATCGATCTCCTGAGAAAATTCAGCCATATGGATCGACTCAACCGCTTCACCCTGGGGATAAAGATTCTTCCAAATCTCTTCACAAGTGAAGGGCAGGATGGGCGCGAAAAGCCGGACAAGAGTGTCGGTGATTCTAAAGAGTGCTGTTTGCGCAGACCTCCGAGCGAGCGAGTCGGGAGCCAGGACATAAAGACGGTCCTTTAATATATCGAAGTAAAAATTAGACAAGTCAACGACGCAAAAATTGTAAAGGGTGTGATACACGACGTGAAATTCAAAGTTCCGGTAGGCTTCCCGAACCCGGCGCTCCACATGACCCATGCGCGCCAGCGCCCAGCGGTCCAGCTCGGTCAAATCTTCGTCGATCACCGGTTGGCGGTGATCGAAATCAAACAGGTTGCCCAGAAGAAAACGATGGGTATTGCGGATCTTTCGATAAGCTTCCCGCAGCCGTGAAAGAACTTCCTCTCCCAAACGAGCGTCCTCTGTGTAGTTAATGGAGGAAACCCACAAACGGAGAATCTCCGCTCCATTGTCTTTCATCACCTCAAGGGGAGAGATGACATTGCCGCGAGATTTGGACATTGCACGTCCTTCCACGTCCAGCGCCCAGCCGTTACAGATGGCAACACGGTAAGGCGCTGCGTCCTGAACACCCACTGCAACTAAAAGCGAGCTATGAAACCAGCCCCGGTATTGGTCCCCTCCCTCCAGATAAACGTCTGCAGGCCAAGTCAGATTCTCACGTTCTCCCAACACCACATGATGACTGACGCCGGAATCGAACCAGACGTCCAAAATGTCGTCCTCTTTTTCAAACTCAGTACAGCCACATTCACAGCGTGTACCTTCGGGAATCAGTTCGGAAGCCCTCATCGAGAACCAGGCATCGGCACTTTGTTTCTGGAAAATATCAGCCACATGATTGATCACCTCGCTCCGAAGCAGCGGCGACTGACATTCGCTGCAATAGAAGGCAACAATGGGTACCCCCCAGATCCTTTGCCGGCTGATACACCAGTCGGGCCGGGTGGCAATCATATTGCTGATCCGCTCTTCGCCCCATCCGGGGATCCAGCGCACCTTTTTGACCTCTTCCAGGGCCCGTTGGCGTAGTTGTGCGTGATCCATACTGATAAACCACTGCGAGGTGGCCCGAAAGATCACCGGATTGTGACAGCGCCAGCAATGTGGATAACTGTGCACGATGGGTTGTTCCGCCACCAGCACCCCCTTTTCACCCATCAACTGGTTGATCTTCGGGTTGGCTTCAAACACCTGCAGATCAGCAAAGTGCTCCACCTCGGAAGTGAATCTACCCGAGGCGTCCACGGGACAGTACACTTCCAGTCCGTTCTCGATTCCCACCAGATAGTCGTCCTGGCCATGTCCGGGGGCGGTGTGAACAGCACCTGTGCCCTGTTCGAGTGTGACGTGGTCGGCCAGAATACTCTTCGATTCTCGATCCAACCAGGGATGCCTAAAGACGAGATCCTTCAGGGCCTCTCCCTTGACCGTCCCGACCACAGAATGGCTCTCAAACCCACACTCCTGGGCAACTTGTTCCAGCAACTCTCGGGAGATGATGTAGATCTCATCTGAAACTTCCACCAGGGAGTATTCAAAGTCAGGGTGAAAGCAAACGGCCAGATTGGCTGGGAGAGTCCATGGCGTCGTGGTCCAGATCAAGGCGAAGACCTTCCGCTTATCCCACTGGGGATCCAGACCGGCTGCCCCTTCGAGGACCGGAAATTTCACATAGACGGAGGGACTGGTGTGATCGGCATACTCCACTTCCGCCTCCGCCAGAGCCGTTTCACAGGTGATACACCAGTGCACCGGCTTGAGTCCCTTGTAGACACTCCCCTGCTCCACAAATTTCCCGAAGAGTCTGACCTGTTCCGCTACGTACTGGTCACTCATGGTCAAATAAGGAGCGTCCCACTCTCCAAAGATGCCGAGTCGCTTGAACTCCTCTTTTTGGATCTCGACGAATTTGTGAGCATACTCTCGGCACTCACGGCGCACCTTGAGGAGGTCCATATTGGCCGTTTTTTTCCCCACAACTTTGATTTCGATGGGAAGTCCGTGACAATCCCATCCCGGAAGGTAAGGAGCATCGTACCCTTCCATGGTCTTGGACTTCACGATAACGTCTTTCAGACACTTGTTCAGAGCGTGGCCCAGATGAATATGTCCGTTGGCATAGGGGGGGCCATCGTGAAGAACAAAGACCTCTCGTCCCTTCCGTGCAGCACGGATTCGTTGATAAAGGTCCATCTTCTGCCACACCGCCAACATGCCCGACTCCAGCTTCGGAAGGTTCGCCTTCATGGAGAAGTCCGTTTTGGGCAGGTTAATTGTTTTTTTCAGGTCTAGCGGCTCCGACATATCCCCCTTCGTTGATTCATCCATTCGTCTATTCCAGCGGTGAGAACCTCCCGGCCCTATCCACGAGAGTTTGAAGCAAAGCAGAACTCTAACAAAAGAAATAGTTCTCTGTTGAGGAAATCAGAGGGGAATTCGGGGACAGTCCCCGAATTTCCAGGAGAGGCTAGCGCAGATTGAATTGGACTTCGATGGTAGCCAGGACATCCACTGGCCTTCCCTTGAGGGTACCGGGTCGGAATCTCCAATTGGCGGCAATTTCTTGAATCGCTTTCTCTTCCAGGCCGTAACCCAGGCCTCTGAGCACCTTGAAGCTATCCACCGTTCCGTCCTTTCGAATGACAGCCTGAAGAATGATGACCCCCTGGACTTTCGATTTGATAGCGTCGTCCGTGTAGCTCGGAGTGGTCTGCTGCAAAATCTGGGGCATGGTCACCCCACCACCGATGGTGTAGATTCCCCCATCCCCGGTTCCAGGACCTGTTCCATCAACGGGTCCTCTACCCGAACCTCGGGCGGGAGGACCAGGAGGGGCTTCAATATCACCAATGTTTAAATCGGACGCTATTTCCGCCAATACCTTTGGGATTTCTTCGATTTCCTTCTTGAGGATGGGCTCAGGGGCATTGGGAGTGGGATCGGGAATCGGAATCAGATCGGGCTTCGGTTCCGGCACCGTCGGTTTAGGTTCAGGTGGAATGACCTCAGGCGTACTTCCCCCTCCGGCCAGAGCCGCAGGTTCGGCCAATTGCTTCAATACCAGGACCTCTTGAGTGAGAATCAGGACCCGATCACCAAATGATGGAAAAACGATGATAAAGAGCAGAATATGAAAAAGAGCGGACAACACGGCAGCCACTTGCATGGGCTTTCGCCTGGAAATCTCCCCGTGAAAAGGATTTTGGGGATCGCCCGCGTACTGAAAACGTTCGGCGTCGGTGATCTTCAGAGCAAAGAGTCCCTCTAGAAAATTCCTGCACCTTTCTAGCAAGCTTAACTCCTCTTCGGCCATCTTCTTATGGGTGTCCTCTCCCTATCCTAGAAAAGTAAAAGCGTTCGAGTCAACGTACGCCTCTAATGGGATGGAAACTCAAGGGAAAAGTATCATTTTTAGCAGTAAATTGTCGCCCCTTATTCTTCCTTCCGATGGATGAGTGACTCGAGAAACTCATGAGTCCGCCGGGGAAAACCTTCCAAGTCGCTTTTCAGTTCCTTTCTCAGGCGGCTAAGATCGGCTGGCGAATCCACGTCATACCAGCAGGGAAGCAAAAAGAACTCATCGGTGGCCAATTTGCCCAGGGTTTCCTGCAAGACGACGTCAGTGCCCCAACTCATATTTTCAAAAAGCTCCTTTCTGGGCTCAGAAAGCGCCAGCAGGGAGTAACCCCCATCTTCCACCGGACCGACAACCACCGGAAACCGGGACAGCTTTTCCAGCGCTTCCCGGATATGCGCCAGCGGCAAAGAGGGACTATCGATTCCCAAAAGAACCACTCGATCCGAACTTCGGGAAACCATCTCATAGGCGTTCCACATCCGCTCACCCAGGTCGTTACCTTGTTGATGATGCACTTGAATCGCTTTCGGGAGGTTATGCTCCTGGACAAAGAGTTTTCTTTCAACCTGGGAGCAGTCCGAGAGAAAGAGATATCGAGAATCGCTGAGAGAAGCGGTCCGATCCAGCGTGTCCAACAGCAGTGCTTGATGAAGTTGAAGGCAACCCTCTGGAGTCAGAAAGGACTCCAGTCGTGTCTTGACTGCTCCTAACCGAGGGTAGCGGGACAAAACCAGGAGAGCGTCACTCAAGAGTACTCGGGTTAATGACTCCAAAAAATGTAGTTTTTCCAACTATCGGGGGTCTCGGACCCCCAGAGAAGGAAACTGATTCTGTGAGGAAAGCCGTATGGGGCCTTGGGCCGCCTCAAAAGCTTCAGGCCGGCTTCTTCGGGTGTTCGATTCCCCTTTTTCCTGTTGCATCGAATGCAACAGGTGACGATGTTCTCCCAACTCTTATGACCTCCTCGAGCCACGGGGATCACATGGTCATAGTTGAGTTGGCTGGGAGAACACTTGAGCCCACAATACTGACAGCAATGACGATCCCGCGAGTAAATGTTGTTTCGCGTGAACTTCACCTGATGGTGGTGTCGCTTCACCTTCACATAGGAAAGCAGCCGCAGAACAGAAGGCAGGGGAACGGAGAAGGAGACACTTCGGATCTCGCGATCGTATTCTGCCAGCACCTCAACTTTTCGTAGGAAGAGCATACACAAAGCGCGCTTCCACGAAATCACGTGCAAGGGCTCGTAAGTTGAATTCAAGACCAGTATCTGTTGCATAGCCGGAAATGAATATCTACTGCATCGTCAGTTCTGTTGTCAACACTTTCGCTTCAATCAATATTATCCAGTATTATCGCTTATTGAGGTATTTACTCTCATGAAAAGTGTTGGCTCGGTCCTCTCCCATTTTTTGGATAGGATTGCCTCGGACGAGGAAATTGCACTTATCTTTCTCAGTGAACTGTGGCCTCAAATCGTGGGAACGGATTTGGCTTCCAAGAGCCGACCTCTGGCTCTTCGGAATAAAAGATTGCTCCTGACTGTTCCCAGCGAGATCTGGGCCAAGGAGCTGACACAGCTACGAGAAATGCTGGTTGATGCTGTAAACAAGCATTGGAATTTGAGTTTGATTGAAAAAATCGATTTCGAGGTTCAAGGGTAGGAAACCAGAAAGTTGTCTCAGGCTACCCAAAAAACCTATAATCAGCGGCTCATGTTTCATTGCCTGCTGGTCATCGCAGTCCTCTGCTGGAGTATCTGTCCCGCTGTTTTGGGACAGCTTCTCCATCGCCGCGTCGATCCCTCTTTTCTAGAAGAGGATCTGACATTTGATACCAACACGATTCCTCTGGTCGATACCGGTGGCGCTGCTCTAGTGGATCTCAATTTCTCACCTAATGTGGTTTTTTCGCCTGATCCCAGGAAGGCCTTTGTCAGCTATCCCGGCTCCCATAAGGTGCTCGTGTTCGATCCCATCGAAGGCACTCCCCTGGGACCAACGCCATTGATTGAAGTTCCCGACAATCCAGCCTTGATCACGCTAACACCAGACGGGAAAAAGATTGCGGTGGTCTCCCTGTTTCTCCAGAACAACTTACCCCAGAGCGGAGAGAATTTTGTGGGCGAGAACATTGGAGCGATTTCCATCATTGACGTAGAGACTCTTGCAGTCCAGACACTCAACCTTACGGAAGTCTTCTTTTCCTTTGCCAATAACATTGTCTTTTCTGCAGATAGCCGAACCGGCTTTGTGGCCTCCTCCGGAACCGACCAGATTCTCCGTTTCGACGTGGACAGTGCTACAGAAATCACGCCCCGGTTGGAAATGACCGAGGGAACCCGCCCCTCCTCCATCGCCATGAGTCCCGACTTCAGCTTTTTTGTGGCTGTCCTGGTGGGCTCAAACTCGCTTCCTGTACAGGATGTTGCCGATTCGCTACAGGTCATCGATACGGGTTCATTTACGGTAACCAGAAGTATCGTTCCCACCGTCGAGGACCCCCTGTTTCCCCCTCACCGTTTCGTTGTCGCCAACACACTGGCGATCTCCGCTGATGGAAGGTATGGATTGATTGCCGATCAGGAAGTCAGCTCAGCCTCGCCACAGCCGAGACCTTCATCGACCATGCCCTCTTGCTGGATCTGGAGACCGGCGAAACTGTTCAGATCTTCCAGATTTCCGGACTCTCGGGACCTTCCTTTCTGGTTCCTGGAGGGAAGCACTTCGTGACCCTCAGTGGGCGGGCGGTTGCCGTTACCGATATTCAAGCTCAGGAACTGACCGTGGTACCGACACCTTTCTTTCTCACCGGATTTCGACCCACCAGCCGTCCCGCTTTTGCCAGCGACGGGTCCCGGATGTACGTGGCCTCGGCTACTCGCGATTTTCTGCTCGATTTTGATATCAACCAGGGTGTCTTCACGCGCTTTCTCGACATCGGCCCAGGGATGGAACGGGAAGCCAATGGAGTAACCTTCACACCTCCGGCCGCTCCCCTTGATCTGGCCTGGTCTCCGAACCTATCCCTGTTCACGGCAGTCCAGTTCAATTCCAACGTGATCGATGTGTTCAGGGACACGCGGAGATTCTGGATTCCCCGATTGCTTTCCGACGAGGAGTTCTTTACCGGCATCACCTTGACCAATAACTCCCCACGGGTTGCGACGGTCGCAACAACGGCCCTGGATACCACGGGCAGACTCCTTTTGAACGATCCCGCTACGGAGGATCTGGTCGACTTTGTGCAGCCCGAAGACATCGTCCTGGGAAGAGACCAGCAGACCTCCTTTACCATTCGCGAGCTTGTCCAGGCCACACCCAACTCAACCATCGACGGATGGCTCAGCTTCGACAGCGATGAATCTGCAATGGCAAGCTTTTTCTTCACTGGAGATTTGCAGCTCAGACGCCTGGATGGAGGACTGGCCAATTTCAGAACCTCCACCGAACTGATCTTCCCTGAGGTCCAGGTACGCGACGGCTTCGCGACTATAGTCTCGCTTTTGAACCCCAATCTCGAGAGCACCGAAGCCACCATGAGTCTTTTTAGCAGCGAAGGCGAACTGATCGAAGAGATCACCAGTGCCTTGCCTGACGGCGTCCTGACCTCACCTCCTCTGCGCGAACCGGATCCGGAAGTGGAGGTCCGAACCGCGGTGTTCACCGAAGAAGCCTACGAAAACTTTGTCGACGGCTACGTACGGGTGTCCAGTCAGACAGGACTTCTTGCCTTTGAGCGCTACTTCGACAATGAACGCCTGGCGGGTCTGAATGGAATTCCGGTGGGAACGCAGGCTCAACTGCAAACCACGCTATATATTCCCGAGGTCCAGGCCTTCGCGGGTTCCGAGACTTTTGTGAACCTGATTCACGCCGGCACGGGAACTGCCAGCCTCACCCTCTCACTGAAGGGAAATCTGGGAGGGGATCTGACAGCGCCTGTGAATCTGCAGCTGGAGGCAGCTCATTCTCTCAGGAGAAATGTGGTCGAACTTTTTAATCTGGTGGATCAGGGAGCCCTCAGCGGATGGATCCTCATTGAATCCGACATTCCCGGAATTGTGGGCAATGCCGAAGTCAATAGTGTTGCCGGGCAGGCGATGACCAGTATCCTGCTTCAAGGTCCCCCGATGGACACTTTCGTCTTTTCCCATGTGGTTCAACGTTTCGGTATATCCACCCGTCTTATCCTTCTCAATCCCGGACCCGCCACCGCCAACGTGCAAATCGAAGTCTACGGGTCTGACGGCTCCTTGCTTGACGGTCTCTCTTTGTCAATCGCACCCTCCCAGCGGGAATCGCGGCTGTTGAAGGAACTCTTTCCCGGTTTACCCGACTTGATCGGAGGTTCCATCCAGGTCTCATCCGATCAGGGCCTGATCGGACTCGAGCTCTTCTTCGCAACCAACCCCCACTTTTTGGCAAGTGTTCCGGCCCAACCCGTCAGTCCTTAGTTTTTCCAGCGATCCGCTGGGTACATTCAAGTAGAATGTGCCATAATGAAGTGCGCATGAAACGCTTGACTGTGTTGATTCTCTTTACCTTTCTTGGCTCCGGGTACTTCTTTGCCCAAACCCCTGACCTGGCGGGATCCTACTACCATTTCAGTCTGGCCAAGATGCACGAATCCCGCCAAGAGTACCGTGAAGCCATCTCCGAATTCGAGAAAGCCATTCCTCTCGATCCCACCAGTGGAGCATTGAGAGTGGAGTTCGCCGAGACTTTATGGGAAGCCGGAGAGAACAGGCGCGCCATAGAAGAGTGCCAGGAGGCCATCAAACTGGATCCCGAGAGCAGTGCTCCCCACTTTCTCCTGGGCCGTATCTACGCCACTCTTCGGACCGCAGATCAGGCTCAGGTACTTGATCAGGCCATTGAAGAGTTCGAGAGAACGGTTGAGCTGGAGCCGGATCACATCCAGGCCCTTTACGACCTGGGACGACTCCACCTGGCCAAGAAGAATTATCAAAAAGCAGTGGACATCCTGGATCGGTTTAGTCAGCTGCAGCCCTGGATCCCTCAAGCCTACTTGTTGAAGGCCCGAGCACATATTGAGCTCAATCAGATTCAAGAGGCTATCGAGTCGCTTGAACGTTCCTTTTCCTATGATGAAACCAACCTTGAAAACCTCAAATTGCTGGGAAACCTCTACGAACAGACAGGTCAACGTGAAAAAGCGAGGGAACTTTATGGCAGATCGCTCGATAGTACGACTGATCCTGATATTCAGTTCCGGCTGGCGATTTTGCTGAGCGAGCAGAATCAATTTGTCGAGGCGGCATCCATTCTCCAGGGATTGGTGAAAAACTATCCGAAGAACGTTCGCATCAATATTTCCCTGGCTCGAGCTCTGCGAGGAAACAACAAGCATGCTGAGGCAGCTGAAGTCATCAAGACGGCACTGCAAGACGATCCCAACCACTACAGGCTCAATTTTGAGCTGGCTGAGCTTATGGCATTACTGGGAGAGCGCCAGGAAGCCATCGAACACTTTCTTCGCTTGCGGGACATGAGCGAGTCGAATCAAAGGATCAATGCCATCGACATCAGTCTGGCACTCCTCTATCAACGGACGAGGCAGTTTGACAAGGCCGTTGACCTGTTTCAGGCCGTTGTCCGGAAAAGTCCGGACGATGAAATCGCCAGGCTGCGTTTGGCTTATGCCCTCAAGGACGCAGGTCGGCTCCAGGAGGCTCTGAACCTGAGTGAACAGCTCTTGAAGGGGAGCATAGCCCAAACTTATGAAGAACAGCCCAACAAGACCTATCTAGTGGTTGCCCATGCACAGATGCTCTCCGCAGACAATCAGTTGGAAAAGGCCGTGGCCCTGCTCAACAATCAGATCGCTCAGTCTTCGAGTCCGGAAGAACTCTACCTGGCGGCCAGCCAGCTTTATGTGGATCACGAAAACCACGAGGAAGCGGAGCGGATGACCCGAGAAGGGATGTTTCGGTTCCCAGACAGCGAGAAAATGCGCTTCCAACTGGGAGCCGTGTACGAAGGACAGGGAAAACTGGAGGAAACCGAGGCGGTTTTTCAAGGTATCCTGAAGAGTCATCCCCAACATGCAGGTGTCCTCAATTATCTCGGCTACATGCTGGCCGACCGGGGTCTTCGCTTACTCGAATCACTGGATTACATCAGCAAGGCCGTGGAAATCGAACCCCACAACGGCGCCTATCTAGATAGCTTGGGCTGGGTCTACTTCAAGCTCAATCAACTGGACCTGGCAGAAACCAACCTTCTTCTGGCACTTAGACTCAGCGACAGCGACCCGACGATTTACGAACATTTGGGAGATCTTTACTCTAAACTGAAACAGTACGGTCGAGCTCGAACCTACTACCGACACTCCGTCTCATTTGCCGAGAACGAAGAACAGGAGAAAGTTCAGAAAAAACTGACGGACCTGGAACTCCTTATTCGCAACAATCTTTGACTTTCAGGTCGAATCACGTTGAGACGACTATCCGTTCCTTCCTTCGCCAAGATCAATTGGACTCTCAGAATTCTGGGTCAGCGCAGTGACGGCTATCAACAAATCAGGACCATCTATCAGACCGTTGACCTGCGTGAGGAGCTTGTTTTTGAAACAACCTCGAACCGGGAGATTAAGCTTGAAGTCGTGGGGAGAAAGGTAGCTCCCGGAGAAGACAATCTTCTCTACCAGACTGCTGAACTGTTGAGGCAGACCACCGGGTCACAGGCGGGCATCAGGATAAAACTGCAGAAGAAGATCCCTGTCGGAGCGGGCCTGGGAGGAGGCTCCAGCAACGCGGCCCTGGCCCTGTTGGCTCTGAATCAGTTGTGGGACTGTAAGATCGGCGAGAAAAAGCTCGTCGAACTTGCGGGTCAGTTGGGCTCGGACGTTCCCTTCTTCCTTGTGGGTGGCACCGCCGTGGGGTGGGGACGAGGAGCCGAGGTGGTTCCCCTGCCCGACCTGCCGCAGGAGAAAAGTGTCCTCTTGTTGTATCCCCATCTTGAGATTTCCACCCGCGAGGCCTACTCCCTGGGAAAGTGGGGAACATACGGTGGGCCACGGAAATTGACACGGGAATGGGCGGAGACTACAATGCGAAGTCTTCTCCGGGCCGTGGGCCCAACGGGAGATAGTTGGTCTTTCCTGGAAAATGATTTCGAAGACGTCCTTTTCGCTCATTACCCTGTTCTTGTTGGGGCTCGGGAGGCCCTGAAAAAGGCAGGCTGTGAGCGAGCGATGCTGTGCGGGAGCGGATCGACGCTTTTGGGATTTGGCAGTGACAAGCAGGTGAAGGAAGCAGCTGCAGTCATTAAACGAGAAGGAATCGGAGAGACTTTTTTCTGTCGTACCCTTTCCCGGAAACACTATAGGCAAGTTCTTATGAACTCGGGTTTGCTCTTGTTATAACCATGTCCAACCTCAAGGTTTTTTCAGGCACCGCGAATCTGCCTCTGGCTCAGGAAATCTGTGACCATTTGGGCGTCGCTTTGGGTCAAGTGAAGCTCAAGCGCTTCAGTGACGGTGAAGTGAATTTTCAGATTCTGGAGAATGTGCGAGGGACAGATGTCTTCATCATTCAGCCCACTTCTCCGCCCGTCAATGAAAACCTCATGGAACTGCTGATCATGATTGATGCCTTCAAAAGGTCGTCAGCCCAGAGGATTACAGCCGTCATCCCTTACTACGGGTATGCTCGCCAGGACCGAAAGGACAGACCTCGGGTACCGCTCTCTTCCAAACTGGTCGGGGATTTGCTTTCTGCGACGGGGACTCACCGCCTGCTGACCATGGATCTCCATGCAGGGCAGATTCAAGGTTTCTTTGACATCCCCGTAGACCACCTGTTTCCCATGCCCATCTTTTTTCAATACATCTCCGACTTGGAGGTGGAAGATCTGATGGTCATTTCACCCGATGCCGGAGGAGTCGAGAAGGCCAGAGCTTATGCGAAGAGACTGGGTACAAGTCTGGCCATTATCGACAAGCGACGAGTGGACGACAACGAAGCGGAAGTCATGCACATCATCGGTGAAGTGAAGGGCAGGAATGTGATCATCATAGATGACATGATCGACACCGCCGGAACCATGGTTCGGGCTACGGATGCCCTGATCCGCGAAGGCGCCCTAAAGGTGTTTGCGGCCGCCACACATCCCGTCCTGTCGGGACCGGCCGTTCAACGAATCTCGGAGTCGGGCTTTGAAAGTGTCCTGGTATCCAATACCATCCTTCTGCCCGAAGAGAAACAAATACCGAAAATTAAGGTTCTGAGTGTAGCCAGCCTTTTGGGTGAAGCGATTAAGTCGATTCATGAGGAGACCTCGGTGAGCAGGCTTTTCATTTAGGACCGGGTACGGGTTATAATACCCCCTTTTAATTTCTTAGAGGCATGAAGCAATGGCGGAAATAACGGTTCAAGCAGAGGAGCGGCAGGAGGTTGGAAAGGGTCCAAACCGCCGCCTGCGCACCCAGGGAAAAATTCCGGCTGTGCTGTATGGACACGGCCTGGAATCCTTGTCGGTCAGCGTCAACACAGGAGATGTGGACCAAATCCTATGCTCAGAAACCGGACATAATACAATCTTCCAACTCCAGGTGGGGAGTAACTCCACCACTGTTCTGATCCGGGACTATCAATTGGACCCTGTCAAAGGGACCCTGTTGCACGCTGACTTCCAGGTTGTGGCTCTGGACAAGAAAATGGCCTTCGCCGTCCCCGTCCAGACCATGGGCACAGCCAGTGGCGTGACGGCTGGAGGGGTGCTGGACATCGTCCTTCGGGAAATCGAATTGGAGTGTCTTCCCTCTGATGTGCCGGATCACATCCCTGTGGATATCACCGAGCTTGAGATCGGTGATTCGGTTCGAGTGGAGGCTTTGCAAATTGATCTTTCCAAGATCAGCGTCCTATCTGATCCAGCCCTGGTGATTCTCTCCATAGTGCCGCCTCATGTGGAGGAAGAACCCGAGGTCATAGCCGAGGAGGAAGAAGAACTGGAGGAGCCAGAGTTGATCAAGAAGGGTAAGGCCGAGGAAGAAGAAACGGAGGAGGAGGGAAAAGGGAAAGACCAGGGGGCCAAGCAAGACAAGGAGTAGCTCAGGCGTGTATCTCATCACCGGTTTGGGAAATCCGGGTCGCTCCTATTCGAACAACAGGCACAACGTAGGATTCATGTTGGTGGATTTGATGGCTGCAGAAGCAGGCAGGAAGTTTAAGCGACGGGGCAGTCATTCACTCACCTGCAGTGTGGAACGGGCCGGAGAGGAAGTGATTCTTGCCAAGCCTCAAACTTACATGAACTTAAGTGGCAGGGCCGTGCAGGAACTCCTGGAGCACTATCCCGTGGACATGACCCAGTTGCTTATTGTCTATGACGAGCTGGCATTGCCCCTGGGAACCCTTCGAATCCGTCCATCGGGAAGCTCCAGTGGTCAAAAAGGTATGCGGTCCATCCTCGAAGCTTTGGGGACCCAAGACGTGCCTCGATTACGCATCGGGATCTTACAGGGTACCCCTCCCGATGATTATTCTGCATTCGTTCTGGACGATTTCAGAAAGGGCGAACGCAAGGTTCTTGAAGAAACTCTGGATTGCGCCATCAAGGCCATCGACACCCTCGTGTCTGATGGCATAGAGCAAGCCATGTCGATCTATAACTGAGCTTACGATCGCCGAATGGCTCCAATCCACACATGATAAAGGCAAACGAAGTATGACGACTTACATCAACTTGTATCCCGTAGTGGGACTCCTGGGACTGATTTGTGCGGGCCTCCTGTACTTCCACATCAAGAAGATCAAGGTCACCGATGGTGCAATGCAAGAAATTGCCGATGCCATCCATCAAGGGGCGATGATTTTCCTGCGCCGTGAATACACCATCTTATTTGGGTTTATTGTGGTGGTCTTTGGACTTCTCTTTTATGCCATTTCTCCCTGGACAAGCTACACTTTTCTGTGCGGTGCCTTGAGTTCCATGTTGGCCGGATTTATTGGACTGAAGGCAGCCACTCGCGCCAATGTTCGCACCACTCAAGCCGCTCAGGAATCGGGTATCGAGCTCGCTTTAAACGTGGCTTTTTCGGGAGGTGCCGTGATGGGCCTTTCCGTTGCCAGTCTAGGTCTCATTGGAGTCAGCGGCACTTATCTGCTCTACCATCACGGCCTCATTGATGTGGCTACGATCAGCGGTTTCGCGATGGGGGCCAGTTCCATTGCCCTCTTTGCCAGGGTGGGTGGCGGTATCTTTACCAAGTCCGCCGACATGGGCGCCGACCTGGTGGGAAAACTCGAGGCCGGTATTCCAGAGGATGACCCTAGAAATCCAGCTACCATTGCTGACAACGTGGGGGATAACGTTGGAGATACAGCCGGGATGGGGGCCGACATCTTCGAAAGTTATGTGGGTTCAGTCATTGCAACCATCGCCATCGCCGCTACCGGGACATCGAAGATCCTGGAAATCACATTGGAGAGTCGGCACCTGTACATGGTTCTCCCACTGACCGTGATCGTGATTGGGTTGCTTGCCTCGGTGATCGGCATTGCTTCCATGAGGCTCCTGAGAACCCTGGGTCCCGCGGCAGCTCTACGCTACTCCACCTATATCAGTGCCATCCTCTTGCTGGTTGGGACTTTTCTGACCATCAATGCCATGGAGCTTGAGATCGGCATTTTTTACGCTATCCTGGCAGGTACCTTTGCCGGCATTGTGATTGGCCTGTTGACCGAATGGTACACCGCCGGCAGCCCGATCCAACACATTGCTGAATCTTCCAGGACGGGAGCTGCAACCAACATCATTGCCGGGTTGGCGGTGGGAATGCAGTCTACGGTCCTGCCGGTTCTTACACTCTGCAGTACCATTCTCATTTCCCATAACTTTGCCGGTCTCTACGGTATCGGCATCGCCGCGGTGGGAATGCTGGCGACCGTAGGAATCACCATGTCGGTGGATGCCTATGGCCCCATTGCTGACAACGCCGGAGGAATTTCAGAGATGAGAGGCCTGGGCCCTGAAACACGAAGCATCACCGACAGCTTGGACGCTCTTGGAAATACCACGGCTGCCATGGGGAAGGGCTTTGCCATTGGCTCTGCAGCTCTGACCGCTCTTGCGCTCTTCTCCGCCTATACCAAGGCAGTGGGGATCACTACCCTGAACTTGCTCGATCCCACCGTCGTGGTCGGCTTCTTTGTGGGAGGTATCCTGCCTTTCTTTATCGCTGATCTGACCATGTCAGCAGTGGGAAGAGCCGCCTTCAAAATGGTCGAGGAGGTCCGCCGACAGTTCCGGGAGATACCGGGATTGCTTGAAGGAACGGCTCGACCCGACACCGCCCGTTGCGTGGACATCTCCACACGAGCCGCTCTCCGAGAAATGGTGCTGCCGGGTGTGGTCGCTGTGGCCTCCCCCGTGATCCTTGGGACCACCCTGGGCGCTGCTGCTCTCGGAGGCATGCTGGCCGGTGCCACACTTACCGGTGTCTTGCTGGCACTGTTCATGTCCAACGCCGGAGGAGCCTGGGATAATGCCAAGAAGTATATCGAAGCGGGTTATCTCGGCGGTAAAGGCTCTGATGTGCATAAGGCTGCGGTTGTAGGGGACACCGTCGGCGACCCCTTTAAAGACACCAGTGGCCCTGCCATGAATATCTTGATCAAACTCATGTCCATTGTCTCTCTGGTCATCGCGCCCTTGCTGCGATGATGTACCTGGAAGAGTTTCGGGACAGTCCCCGAATTCTGGGAGAATTCTTAGGACAGTCCCTAGACCCTCCGAAAGATTCGTGGAGATGAAGAGGAGTGTGCTAGAATGCACTTTTTTCAAAACCAGCAGCCTCAACACGGTGATTGTCAGCTGCTTAAGAGGATTTCTTTAGGATGAGAAGATACGAAGTGGTGGTAATTCTGGCTCCGACACTGACGGAGGATGACGTGGAGCAGTCTACCGAAACCTTCAAAAAAGCAGCGGAGGAAAAGGGAGCTCAAATTGCCGAGATCGAGCAGTGGGGAAAGAGAAAGCTGGCTTACCCGATCAAGAAGCACACTGAAGGCATCTACATCATCCTTACGCTGGAAGAACTCAGTACTGAAGCGGTGAGCGAGTTAGAGAGAAGATTCAAGGTGAGTGATTCGGTGATCCGCTTTTTGACAGTACGCGTCGATCTGGATCTCAAACGGGCTGAAAAATTCAAAGCTCGCAGAAAAATGAAAAAGGAACGAAGTGAACGAACTCGGCCATCCAAGGGCATCAAAAGCGAGAAAACCGTCACGGTAGCGGCAGGAGACGAGAAGTGAGGAAGCAAAGAAGGTACTGCAAATTCTGCTCGGACAAGGTCGATTACATCGACTTCAAAGATGTAAGGATACTGAGTTCGTTTGTGCCTGAAGGTTCCAAGATCACCCCCAGCCGGATCTCCGGAGTGTGCAGTACACACCAGAGAAAGCTGTCCCGGGCTATCAAGCGAGCACGACAGGTAGCCTTGCTCCCCTACACCCCCGACTGAGTCGCTGGCGAATGTTCACGGAATTCAGTTTCTGTCCTGGTCCCTAAGTGTCATCCAGCCGGGCTACCTTTCAACGGTCCGAGAAGTGAGAGGAATAAGCGCTATGGAAGTCATTCTGATCGACGACGTGTTTGAACTGGGCAAAAGAGGAACGGTGGTGAGAGTGGCCGATGGCTATGGTCGAAATTATCTGATTCCGAAGAGTTTAGCTATTCCTGCAACTCCCGGAAACAGAAAGATGATTGAACAGCAACGGCTGGCCATGGCTAAAAAAGAATCCAAGTATCAGGAGGAAGCCGAGCTGCTCACCCAAGAGCTCAACCAATTGCATCTGATGCTCAGTCGCAAATCAGGCGAGACCGGGACGCTCTTCGGGTCCGTGACTTCCAAGGATATCGCGGCTCTTCTCAAAACCACTGGCATACAGATGGATCGTCGAAAGATTGTTCTCAACCAACCCATCAAAAGTATTGGCAATTACAGAATCGAGGTCCGGCCTCATAGCGAGGTGACGGCCGAACTTCTGCTTTCCATCGTGGCGGAAGGTGACGAGCCGGTGAGCAAGATCAAGAAAAAGGACGAAGAAAGCGATGCGATCGTTGCCGAATTGGAAGCGAGGCTCAAAGAAATGAAACAGTCGATGGCAACAGAGAGCGTCATTCCTCCAGAACCGAAAGACCTGCCGACTGAAGAAGAAGCCGAGAGCCCGCAACAAGAAGAAGAGCCCGCAGAGAAAACCGCCGCCCCTATAGAAGCGACAGAGGAAGCAGTAGAAGAGGTAGAGGTAGAAGCAGTACAAGCAGAAGAACAGCCGTCGGAAGAAGCTGAGAAGGAAGAGACTGAGAAGGAAGAGACTGAAGGGCAAGAAGAAGAAGAAGGGGAAAAAGAAGAGAAGTAAGGCAAATTGATCGCTCAGCCCAGATCGACAGAACCGCCATTTTCAGAAGCTCGAACCATAGTTGATAGATGTAGGGGCGCACAGCCGTGCACCCAAAACCTCAGATATTGACAGCTTATAGGGCGCATGTCTGTGCGCCCCTACCCAGCAAACCTATTTATCAGCTGGATTTGAGACAGCCTCTAAAACCAACGGCTTTGACCAGCTTGTCATACCCCCATTTCCCCAAAAGGACTTTTGCGGTATTCTTTCCTGCGCGAGCATTCCTCGTATGGGTTCTTTTTGTCTATGCGAAGCAATTTATGCAGACTGATGTAACGGTCGAGAAAAGCCTACCTCACAGCCTCGAGGCAGAGCGCGCGGTCCTGGGCGCAATTCTGTTGGATAATGCCCTCTTTGACCAAACCTCACAGGTCTTGACGACAACGGATTTCTACCAGGAAAACCATCGAAACATTTTTTCCACGATGGAGCACCTCTCTTCGGGTTCTCGAGCCATCGACTCATTGACGCTGAGAGAGGAGCTGCAGAAACGAAACGAATTGGAAGCCATGGGTGGAGTCGCTTATATCGCCTCCCTGCTGGACGGCGTTCCCAGAGTCTCCAGCGTGATGCACTATGCCCGCATCGTCAAAGAAAAGGCCCTTCTTCGGAAACTGATCCATTCTGCCAGTGAAATTCTGGTTCGAGGGTTCTCGAATGAAGAAGACCCTCTGGACCTGCTTGAACGAGCAGAGAAATCGATTTTCGAGATCAGCCAGGACAAAATTCAGGGCGGATTCGTTCAACTCCAGGATTTGCTCACCGAAAGCTACGCGAACATCGAGTCCCTCTACCAACGGAAAGAGCCCCTCTCGGGCATCCCTACGGGTTTCCACCAATTGGACAATCTCACCTCCGGGTTGATGGCCGCCGAACTGACCATTGTGGCAGCTCGCCCTGGCCTGGGAAAAACGAGCTTTGTTCTGAATATTGCTCAGACTGCCGCCATGGAAAAGGAAAAGGTCGTGGGTATCTTCAGCCTGGAGATGGCGGCCCAACAACTGGTCACCCGGATGTTGTGTTCGGAAGCTCGAGTCGACAGTCACAAGGTGCGTAGTGGCTACCTCTCGAAGGAAGACTGGAAGCGCCTGGCCAAGACCATGAGTAAGTTAGCACGAGCACCCGTTTTCATTGACGATACTCCGGGAATATCGATTATCGAAATGCGATCCAAGGCCCGCCGTTTGAAGGCGGAACACGGATTGGACCTGCTGATTGTCGATTATCTACAGCTCATGTCGGGGACTTCATCCAGCAGCCGAGTGCGTTATGAAAACCGCCAGCAGGAGATCTCCACCATCAGTCGATCCCTTAAGGGTCTGGCCAAGGAACTCAACATTCCCCTGATCGCCTGCTCTCAGCTAAGCCGTGCTCCGGAGCAAAGAAGGGGCGACCACCGTCCTCAGCTCTCCGATTTGCGCGAATCAGGATCGATCGAACAGGATGCGGACGTGGTCCTCTTTCTCTACCGAGAAGACTTATATAACAAGGATGAGAATTTCGAGGATGAAGGGATCGTCCAACTCATTATCGGGAAGCAACGCAACGGACCCACTGGGGTCATCAAGCTGGCCTTTATTGATCAATGGACCAAGTTTGAGAATCTGGCCAGCGAACTCAAATGAAACGTTCTTGGGTTGAGGTATCCCGCTCCCGACTCCAGGAAAACGTTGAGGCCATCCGAACCCGTCTTTCCCCTTCAACCCGCATCATCGCTGTGGTCAAAGCCAATGCTTACGGCCACGGAATCCAACACGTTTCCAAGGGCCTGACGGATTGTGGAATTCATGATTTCACGGTGGCTACGCTCGAAGAAGGGGTCGAACTCAGGGAATATGTCCCAAAGGGGAAGATCCTGGTGCTGCACGGCTGCCTGAAAGGAGAGGAAAAAACCTTTCGCGAGCATGATTTGACGGCCGCACTGTTTGATGACCGAACTCCTCCCAACGACGTGAAGGTGGAGGTCAAAATCGATACCGGGATGACGCGATTGGGCGTACCCTGGCAGGAGGCCAAGGCCCTGGTGGCGGGGTTAAACACGCAAATTACCGGTTTGTTCTCGCATTTTGCCAGCTCCGATCAGGACCCGGACTTCACCCAACTCCAATTGAAGCGCTTTCAGGAGGCCACTTCGGACCTGCCTTACCCGCGGCATATCAGCAACAGCGCAGGCCTTCAGTTTCCAGAAGCCCAACTGGACGCGGTTCGTCTCGGCCTGATGCTATACGGTATCTCGTCCAGTCCGGCCCTGGATCTTGTCCGACCCATTCTTCAGTGGAAGACTCAAACCCTGACCATCCGTCAAGTCCCCAAGGGAGAACCCATAGGCTACTATGGGAAATTCGTCACCCAGCGAGACAGTCTCATCGGTGTTCTTCCGGTCGGCTACGCGGACGGTTACAACCGACTCCTTTCCAACCGAAGTCAGGTGAAGATTC
>PVMK01123476.1_pt1 | contig 64927 bp, 54 predicted proteins | sample 1853481 | NCBI WGS metagenome assembly PVMK01 (sample SAMN08533507, study PRJNA380276) | Marine sediment metagenome, whole genome shotgun sequencing project.
CAGAAGATGTTGCTGGTTGCTCAGGTGAGTGAACATAAGCTATTAGGGTGCTCAGGTTTGGTTTTCCACATAGCTCCTGGCAACGGCGAGTCTGCTTTCTCCAACATCTAGGGGACAACGAACTTCTCGCCTGCATATTGGGGTAGCTGGTTGGTTATACACATTTCCACAGGCTCTACTAACTACTGCTAATTAATACTCTATTATGATGGTAAGTTGGGAATAACTTCATTAGGATGGCCAGAGTGGATAACTTGGCGCTCTCGTAAGACGCTATAATCCGGACATGAATCTCGAAAATGCCTTAACGGCATTACGTACAAACCCCAGTTTTATGCGCCAGGTGGTTGCCTGGGAGCGGTTCCCGGCCAAATCGGCGACGACTGCCCCGTTTCCGCCGGCAATTGACGAGCGTATTCTTCGAGCCCTTGAGACCAGGGGAATCAGCAGCCTATACGCGCACCAGCGGGCGGCAATTGATTCCTCTCTCTCAGGTGAACATGTCGTTATCTCAACGGCAACCGCCTCAGGGAAATCTCTATGTTACATGGTGCCCGTACTCAATCGCCTTCTATCACAGCCATCGGCCAGGGCTCTTTATCTTTTCCCAACCAAGGCCTTAGCGCACGATCAACTTGCCGAAACAACAGCCGTAATTGCCGGTGGTGGATTGCCCATCTCGGCCAACAGTTATGACGGCGATACCGTTCAGAGCAAGCGACGACAGATCAGGGCCTCCAATGGGATTCTCATCACGAATCCAGATATGCTCCACGCCGGCCTGCTCCCCCAACATACTTCCTGGAGGAATTTGTTTTCATCTCTGCATTACGTTGTAGTGGATGAAATCCACTCTTATCGGGGTGTATTTGGCAGCCACGTCGCTAATGTTCTACGGCGGCTTCGACGCATTTGCGCTTTTTATGGCAGCGAGCCTCGTTTCATTTGTTGTTCGGCTACTATCGCCAATCCAAAAGACCACGCCGAACGGATGGTCGAAGTGCCCTTTACATCGATAGATGATTCTTTGAACGGCGCCCCATCCGGGAAGAAGCAATTCATCCTCTACAATCCTCCATTGATTGACGAGGAGTTAGGCCTTCGCCGGAGTTCCATTCTTGAGGCGAAGGATGCGGCCAATAGCTTCTTAAATAGCGATGTCCAGACGGTGACCTTTGCCCGGGCAAGACAGACAGTCGAGTTGCTGTTAGCGTATCTACAAGACGATGCAGAACGCTATGGAAGAGACAGGGGGTCGGTCGTCGGTTACAGGGGGGGCTATCTTCCTCTGGAAAGGCGCAACATTGAACGAGGATTGCGTAGCGGAGAAATACGGGGAGTAGTGGCCACAAACGCTCTGGAACTTGGCGTTGATATTGGCCGTCTTTCGGCCGCGGTTCTGACAGGTTATCCTGGTTCCATCGCCTCGACCTGGCAACAAGCTGGCCGGGCTGGACGGCGAAGCGGGCAGTCGGCTGTAGTCCTGGTTGCCGGTGGCGGGGCTCTTGATCAGTATATTTGTAACCACCCCCGTTATCTGTTCGGCCAAACGCCTGAGCATGCCCTTTGCAACCCTGATAATCTGCGCATCATGGCCAAGCACCTGGGATGTGCTGCCTATGAGTTACCGCTAAGAGCCGGGGAGAGTTACGGTGGATTTGGTTCGGTAGACGATCTCCTGGAAACCCTGGTCGAGGCCGGGTTATTATACAGAACAAACGCGCAGTACCATTGGCTTGAAGAAGGGATTCCCGCACATAAGGTGTCCTTGCGAACAAGCGGAGGCGATACGGTGGTTATCCAAGACATTGGTGGTGATGAGCCGAGAGTTATTGGAGAAATCGACCTTGAGTCAGTGCCCTTTATGGCCTTTGAGGGGGCGATCTATATGCACCAGGCAAGAACCTACCTGGTAGAGACTTTAGATTGGGAGGCACGAATTGCCGATGTCCGGCCGCTTGACGTCGACTACTACACACGGTCTAGCGTGGGCAGTACCATCCGACGCCTGGCAGCGGAAGAGGAACTCACAGAAAGTGACTTGATACGAGCTTACGGTGATGTCCTTGTGGTGACCAGGGCCAGTGGATACCGGAAGATTAAGCGGTATTCGCACGAAACCCTGGGATTTGGCGACATCGATCTGCCGGAGATTGAGCTGGATACAAGTGGTTATTGGCTCGTCTTCGGCGAGAATCTTACCGAACGGTTGATTTCCGCCGGTCTGCTGGTCCGTCCCAATGAATACGGACCAAACTGGCAGAAACAAAGGGAGAGAGCCCTATCGAGAGACGGATATAGGTGCCGGACTTGCGGCAGCGAGGCTTCTCCGGGCAGAAGCCTCCACGTTCACCACATCAGGTCCTTTCGAGATTACGGGTATATACCAGGTGTTAATGAGGCATATCGAATAGCCAACGAGGTGGAAAACCTGGTTACGCTGTGCGCCAGTTGTCACAGACAAGCAGAAGCAGGGCAACATACCCGATCTGCCCTGGGTGGCTTAGGTTACGCTCTGGGAAATCTCGCGCCACTTTACCTGATGTGCGACCCGGCTGATATTCAGGTCAGCGTTGAAGGACGAAACCCCGTCACTCGAGCGCCAACGGTCGTCATCTACGAGCGAGTGGCGGCTGGGGTCGGATTCAGCCAGAGACTGTTCGAACTTAACAACCAGCTTCTCGCTTCGGCGCTTGAAATGGTAACAGATTGTCGCTGCCGCGATGGGTGTCCGGCGTGCGGCGGCCCACCAGGGGACATTGGACCGGATACAAAAGAATCCACCATTACCCTCTTGAAGATCCTCAATGAGAGTATTGATAAGCGCCAGCCGTCAAGAGTGTAAAGGATAGTCAAGCGAAACTGTAAAAGATGCGGCCGCCCTACGCCGATCACAAGCTCCCTGGTTAAAAGTGCCTCAAGCAGTTATTGGATTTGCAGGTGGTTTCGGGAAGTGCCAGGGGCAAACAAAGCCCATACCTGTTGATTCGCCGGAGACTGTAGCCTAATCCTCCTTTGTTTTGACCACGTTCCACTCCCGGTATTCTGTACACTTGTCATTCTGGTCCAGTCTGACAATGCAGATGAATGTGCAAGCCATATCCTTTCCGTTCTGATTTGTCCAGCTTAACCACGTATGCAGGATGCCCCGCTCTTGGTTAGCGCTTAATACCTCGTTCTTTATGACCTTTTTGTTACTCCAGTTCTCTGACCAACCCGCATAAGCCTCGCGCAGTGCATCTCGACCTTGAATCGTCCAGTGTTCTCCAAAGGGATCGACACCAATACGGGTACACGCATCTGCCCAGCTGTTTACAGCCGCTTCTACATCTCCCTCAACCCATGCGTTCATCGCGGTGTCACTCCATGCCTGGTAGCGTTTCTTTTGTTTAGCCACCTGATTCTCTCCTTCCTGCGGTTAATGAGCGCTCAATAGTCAGGCCCAAGAAATATATGATGGTACGAAGGACCGGCTCTCCATCTCAAATCAAAATCCTGGGCAGCACACCCTGATTCTTACTAGCATGCCGTTTCTTCATGCGGCACTTTACAGAGGTTAATAGGTTATAGGCGCAACAACAGCCATTGCAGCATTTGTCTGTAAAGAATTGCCTGACTAACAGGGACTTTAGCTGACTAGAGAGTGGCGTCTGGTTTCCAGAAGCGGCAGGTCAGAAGTTTGCCAAGTGTCGGAAGGCCGTCAAGAGGGGTCAGTTTTTTGCCTTCTTCCCTGGGATCATAGCGGATCGGCGCCTCCTGGATCTTTACCTTGGATCGCAGGAGTTTTGCGGTAATCTCGGCTTCGATCTCGAAGCGGTAACTCTGGAGATCGAGAGATTGAAACAGAGGGCGGTCGATCATTTTGTAGCAGGTCTCCATATCCTTGAGATGGTAACCGTAAAGAATATTCGTGGCTAAGGTCATGGCCTGATTTCCCCAGCGCATTAACCTGGTTCGGTGGCTCAAATCGCGGACGCCGTAAACGGCGCGAGCGTCATTCTCCTCATATACCTTAATTAACTCGATGTAATCCTCCGGGTAATACTCGAGGTCGGCATCTTGAATAATGACCACATCGCCGCTGGCATGACCTAAAGCGGTACGGATGGCGCTCCCCTTTCCCTTGTTCTTAGAGTGAGTTAACAACTGAACGTCGTCGCCTATAGACAGGACCAATTCTTTTTTTGTTTCTTCATCAGAACCATCGTCGACGACAATAATCTCCTTATCGACCGGCACTTTGCGTACCCGGGCAAGCAAGGTTGCCAGGGTAGAGGCCTCGTTGTAGACAGGGATTATTATCGTCAGCCGCATGAGTTCACTTGAGAAAACGCTCGCCGATTATAAAGGAATGGTGCTAGATCTCCATGAATAATTCCAACAACTGTTGGTTGTGATGTTAGTCAAGAAGATCCTACTTGAATATAGTCAAAGGGTCACAGAGTACCGGTATTAGACCTCAGGTGTTCGCGAAAGCTGGTTGGCACTCTTCACTGCTTCCACAACCATGTCTCCAACCAGAGCAGTGCTGAGGCCGCTTCGTGAATCGACGCTCGGGATGGATCCATCTGCCAGTAATCTTGCGGATGAGTTTTCAATGCGCCTGGCAGCCTTATCCTCGCCAAGATATTCGAGCATCATGGTAACGGCCATTATCGCCCCCAGCGGGCAGGCAACATTCTTGCCGGCGTACTTGGGAGCTGAGCCATGGATAGGCTCGAACATTGACGTTTTGCCAGGGTGCAGATTCCCAGAGGCGGCGATGCCCATCCCGCCTTGTATCATCGCGCCCAGGTCGGTGATGATATCGCCGAACAGATTGGTGGTAACGATGACGTCGAACCATTCCGGATTTTTCACCATCCACATAGCGCAAGCGTCGACATAGGCATGATCCTGCTCGACGTCTGGGTAATCTTCACCAACCTCGGCGAATACGCGCGTCCAGAGGTTCTGGGGACGGATCGCATTAGCCTTATCCACAAGAGTTAAACGGCCAGCGGTGCCAGATTCGGCGGCACGATTCTGGGTCAAATCAAATGCATAGCGCACTGCCCTCTCCACACCGTTTCTTGTGTAAACGCCGGTGACCGTAGCGACCTCATCTGAAGTTCCTCTCTTGAGGTGCCCACCAATTTGGGCATATAAACCCTCGGTATTCTCCCGCACAACGATGAAGTCGATGTCCTCAGGTCCTTTGTCTTTGATTGGGCATAAGCGAGTTGCATAGAGCTTGATCGGCCTCAAGTTGATGTATAGATCTAGACCAAAGCGTAAACCCAGAATAACTGAACGCTCTACCAGGCCCGGCTCGACATCGGGATGGCCAATGGCTCCAAGAAATACAGCATCCAGCGATCTCCATTCATCGATAATCCGATCGGGAACCAGCTCCTTGGTCTTAAGGTAATGTGCGCCTGAGTATGGGTATTCAACCAGATTGCAACTGAAGGAATAGTCTGCGGCAACTGCTTCCAGCACCTTTAAACCTTCGGCGACAACCTCCGGACCAATGCCGTCACCCGGTATAACGCCAATATTATAAGTGGTCATCTTAACTCCTAATTGCGTTCCACTGTATTCCTGTTGTCAGCGACTTGCTGCTGTCAGCAAATTCTTGCTGTTAGCGACATGCTGCTGTCAGCAAATTCTTGCTGTTAGCGAATTACTCATAAAGATTAGGTGGGTAACTAATGAACCATTATTTCTATCCAGGGCTAAGTTTTTCAGGCCTGGCCGCTAATCTCTCTTCGACGTAGGCTAGCAAACCTCCCTGATCTATGATCCGCTGAAGGAAGTCAGGGAAAGGTGTAGCCGTGAAGTTCGTGCCTTTAGTGAGATTCCGAATTGTACCGGTAGCGGGTTCCACTTCCACCTCATCTCCCTGGAAAATTCCGTCAACCGCATCTGGGCTTTCGAGAATGGGTAAACCGATGTTGATGGCGTTTCGGAAAAAGATACGGGCATATGATTTGGCGATGACCGCCGATACACCTGCTGCTTTGATAGTCAGCGGAGCGACTTCTCTTGACGAACCGCAACCAAAATTAGTATCGGCTACAATGAGATCCCCGCGCTCCATCTTATGGATGAAATCTGGGTCTGCATCTTCCATACAGTGCACAGCCAGTTCTCGGGGGTCGGCTGTATTGCAATGTCGAGCTGGGATGATGGCGTCGGTATCGATATTCTTCCCGAATTTCCAGGCCTGGCCGCGGATACGGGCTCTTTCCTGCAAATAACCTTTGCGCACCGTTCCGCTAGTTCGACGTGGTAAGGCATCGAAAAAAAGCACTCGATCAGGAATGGCGTAGTCGGCCAGGTGACTTGAGGCGTAAGACAAAAGATCTTCGCTATTGAATTCCGTTCCCTTCTGTCGAACCACACAAGCTACCGGAAGATCGCCGTAGATCAGATCCGGGACGCTGACAACGGCTGTTTCTTTTACCCCGGGGAATGAACGCAACACCATCTCAACCATCCCAGGATACACCTTAAAACCGCCGCGGATGATGACATCATCTTTGCGACCGACAATACGGACGGGGCCATCAGGATCGATAACCGCCAGGTCGCCGGTGTGTAACCAGCCACCGTCATCCAAAACCTCGGAGGTTGCCTTGAGATCATCCCAGTAGCCGATCATGACGTTATAGCCCCGGACGCAGAGCTCGCCTTCCTGACCGTCCTCGAGCTTCAGGCCTGCCTCGTCGACTACCTTGAGTTCGACACCGGGCATCGGCCGCCCCACGGATTCTGTAGCCGTAATGGGTCCGTCATCGAGGTGGGTCATCGTGACGGAAGGGGCCGCCTCAGTGAGACCGTAGGCGAGGGAAAGGTTACAACCCATCTCCTCTCGTACTCTCCTGGCCAGAATGGGCGGGCAGGGTGCGCCTGATACGATTCCGGTGCGCAAGCTGGCGCATCTGTCGGGATCGAAATCTGGGTAGTTGAGTTCCATACCAAACATTGTCGGTACACCATGATGGACCGAAACCTTGTGCTGGTTCAATAGCTCCAAGGCCCGGCCGGGATGGTATCTCTCCAGACAGGTGATCTGAGCTCCAGCAATAGTGGCGGACAGGATGGTGGCTGTCAGGCCGAATGTGTTGGAGAAGGGAACAGCACCGAGGAAGACATCGTTCTCGTCGCAGGCCAGAATCGCAGCCATGTCGGCCGCATTCCGGACGAGACTGTGGTGGGAGAGGATCGCACCGCGTGGCTGCCCGTAGCTGCCTAAGGTATGGATGATAGCAGCCGGTAAGGCAGAGTTTGGGCTGGCAAAATCGGCCGATGATCTTGGTTGAAGCAGATCTGACAATGGTAGCACATTCGTGCCTCCATTGTCTTGGGCGATGATGAACTCCAAGCCTGGTACCTCTGATCGCATGGACAGCGAGAGGCCAAGATGGTCGACACCCCTAAACCTCTCCGGTGCGGAGAATGTCAACAGCGCCTTGGGACTGGTCTTTAGCAGCCGGGCAAGCATCTCTGGTGGGCTGCGCCTGAAGTTGATAGGAACCAGCAAGATGCCAGCCTTTGCAGCCCCGAAAAGACTCAAAACAAAAGAAGGATTATTTGGCAGGATGACGGCCAGACGATCTCCCTCGAGCAGGCCCATCTCGCGCAATGACGTAGCAAGGGCCGTGGATAGTTGCTCGGCATCCCCATAGGTCAGGATTTCGTTGTCTAATCGCAGGTAGGGACGGTCAGGAATTCTGGCTGCTTGGTTGGCCAGAATATCGCCTATATTTGAATTATGGAATGATTCAAAGCGCATTTTGTAACTCCTCGTCTGCGCGCTTAGGGAAAGCTGTTAATCAATTATTTCAGCTGAAGGGTGCGTAGAGGACTTCAGCTGGTGAAGCAACAACACCGGCGACGGCTGTGGCCGCAGCCACATACGGATTTGCCAGGTAGACTTCGCTGTCTGGGTGCCCCATTCGACCGCGGAAGTTTCGGTTGCTGGTCGATACACAGCGTTCGCCTTCAGCCAGCACGCCCATATGTCCACCGAGGCATGGGCCGCAGGTCGGCGTGCTAACTGAGCAATTGGCCTCGACAAATATCTCGATCAAGCCCTCGCGCATGGCATCGAGATAGACTTTCTGCGATCCAGGGATTATGACGGCGCGCAGGTTAGGATGTATTTTCCTCCCTTTGAGAATTCCTGCCGCCGCTCTCAGATCTTCCAGGTTGCCATTGGTACACATACCGATAATGACCTGATCGATCTCCAATCCAGCGACTTCAGAAAGAGGTTTAACGTTTTCAGGTAAATAAGGAACAGCGATAAACGGTTCGAACTCAGAAACATCGAATTCATGGACCGCCACGTACTCAGCATCCGGATCGCTCTGCCAATATTGTCCCTCTCGTTTACTTCGAGCCTGAACGAACCGGCGTGTTTTGTCATCAGCCGCGAATAACCCGGTTTTTGCACCGGCCTCAATAGCCATATTGGCCATGGAGAAACGATCGGCCATGGTCAGGTACTCAAGGGTTGGACCAGTAAATTCCATCGACTGATACCTGGCTCCATCGACGCCGATCGTGGCAATGGTCTGCAGGATCAAATCCTTTCCTCCAACCCATTTCGGGGGTTTACCGTGATAGACATACTTGCTGCTGTCGGGAACTTTTAACCATATCTCCCCTAACGCCATTGCGGCAGCAGCGTCGGTTGATCCAATACCAGTCCCAAAAGCACCTATAAAGCCGTAGGTGCAGGTGTGGGAGTCTGCCCCGGCAATCAAATCGCCCGGCACCACGAGGCCCTGTTCTGGAAGGAGAATATGCTGGATCCCAGCCCGGCCTACATCATAGAATCGAATGTTATGCTCTCGTGCAAACTCCCGGCAACGTTTCACGATCTCCGCGCTCTTAATATCCTTTGCAGGGGTGAAGTGGTCCATGACCATGACTACTTTCTGTGGATCAAAGATCCGAGCCCCATGGATCTTCTGGAATTCCTCAATGGCCAGAATACCCGACAGTTCTGAAGCTAGAACAACGTCGACCCGGGCGTTTATAAACTCACCTGAGTGGACTTCGTTCTGGTCACACTTTGACGCTAGTATTTTTTCCGCAAGTGTATGTCCCATCAGCGCTCCTCAAAAAGCTGGGATTAGAACTCATTACTTTTGAACCAATAAAACAGAGAGTTCGGGCAAATGTGCCTTCACAGCATGACACTTTCTCTAGATAATTGATCTTTCTGCTCTCGGTCAAAAGCACGATAAGAAAGAAACGGCAAATCCATCACGATAACGTGGAAATCAAGTTAGTTATCTCCTCCTGGTTTTCAACAGGGACGGTTCCCTCGCTATCCCAGCCTCTCTCGCGATAGTAGTCGTCGAGCATCTTCTGGAATTTGTCGCGGTCAATGTGATGGCCTTTTGTCTTTCGGGAAGGCATTGGATCATCGAAGTATCGCTTTGGCAGGGTGTCATCCACACGGGTGAGGCCGAAATCACTATTGATTAGTCGCTCGGTTTCGATGACCCGCTTCCCAACCTGCCTCAAAGAGATTGGATCGAACTCCAAACCGGCTGTCGCATCGATTAAGGCGCAAAAGTGATCGTAGCCCAGAAGATGGGGGCTATTAAAGCCATGGGTTACGAATTTGCATACCCCAAGACAATCAGTGATGGCGTAGATGTCATCGCTCCAGGCAACAATCAAGCCCTTGTCCTGATAACCACTAGGATCAGGATGGTTTGCTCGCCCGTAGATATCGGATCGAACCTGGTCAGGAAGTTTAAAGACTTCTAAAGTAGGTCGATTTCTTAGATGATCGGCTCCACGACTGGCGACGGCGATACCCAGAGCAAATCCTTTAAAGTAGCGGACATCGTGAGGATCCGATTGAGGCAGCCCTTTAACGGCGATCAAGTAATCGCCTGCTTCTGAGGGAAAGTGATTTATCGCCTGGGTGCTCTCGGCAAGAATGTCGCCAAAACCCCGTCGATAGGCAATGTCCTCAAGGAGTTCGAAGACGTGTTCATAGTCTCCCCATTCCAGCGGACCACCGGTCATCTCCTCATCGATAATTCGGCGCTGGTATAACTCCATCGCCCAACCGATAATGGTGCCAGCGGACGAGGCATCGAGGCCCAGGTCATTGACAAGATTGTTCAGGGTGATTACCTGATCGGTTGGAGCGATTCCGAGATTCGCTCCCAAAAGACCGATCGTCGAATATTCTGGGCCTTCGCCTCCTAGGATATTACGATGGCGACAGTGAACAACACAGGAGGTACAGGCAAGCATCTTGTCCGTGTACTTTTCAATCTCCTCGGCGTTCAAAGAATCCTCGAAATAATTGTCCTGGCTGTTCCGGGTTCGAATCGCGCCCAGGCGGTTGCTTACCTCATAAAGAAGTGGCGTTCCGACCCGGCCGAGCACCTGCACAATTTTGCTACTTTTCAGATAACCTTGTTGCTCAATCCGCAAAGAACGCAACGCGTCTTTCTGGGCAACGGAGATCGGTTTTCCACCTTTTGCCACCACGGCTTTCAGGTTTTTGCTACCCATGACAGCGCCCATACCACCACGACCGGCGGCATTTTTCTTGCCCGTCATAACCGCCGCCATTCGCACCAGATTCTCTCCCGCCGGTCCTATCACCGCGGAGACAGTTCCAGGTCCGTGTATTTTCTTGAGCTTTTCCTGCGCCTCAATCACCCGTGTCCCCCAAACATCACCGGCCTCCAAAATATTCACTTTCCCATCCTCAAGCAAGATATATGAGGAGCGACGGGCCTGGCCAAGGACGATTAAACGTTCAAATCCCGCCTTTCGCATGGCAGCTGCGAAAAAGCCGCCACAATTCGCATCTCCCAGTATGCCGCTTTCGGGCGATCGGGCTGTGATATTGAATCGAGCAGCATTGGGAGCAATCGTGCCGGTGAGCAGTCCTGTACCGATAATGAGCGGGTTATCTGGGCCCAGGGGATTCACAGAGGCCGGGTCGCCACTCTTCTCGAGGAAATGTCTGAGGTAAGCCATGTTGAGACCGCGTCCGCCCAAGTAAGCTTGGACCAGAGCATCAGGTGTCCGGGTTACTTCAACTTCTCCCGTTGTTAAGTTGACGATGGCGGTTCTTACTTCGACAGTCAATCTATCCTCCGGCGATTGGCCAAACGAAATGCACCAGGCTATCTGTTTCCAGCTTTGTATCAGGATCCGCTTCCGAATCACCCACGAAAATAGCCGGAGGTGCATCGACCATCTCGTGTTCTAAAGAGGGAAAGCGCTCGAATAACAAAGCCAGTAAATCTTTGAGGCGCGAACCATTGGGCAACTCTAGCTGAAGATCGCGTCGCCCAGCCGAACGCCAATAGGGTTCGCTTAGCCTGATATTGATTAGCAAAGCATCAGCCATTAATCAACAACCAGATCCCTTTCATCTATCTCCTGACCAGCCGTTAGTCGCTGCCGCATGACAGTGATCATTCGTAATACGTCCGTCTCTGAGAGCAAGACATTGGATCGCTTGGCGGCGGCGAGGATCTTATCAATGTAGATTGGATTTTCTTCGATGTCGTGTTGGCGCAAGTAATACCGGACGTTGTGTTCTCCAGACATTGGTCCGATCTCAACACTCTGTTTACGGCCGACCATGGAGGCGGGCACGCCGCAGTAGACGCAGTTGCTAAGCCAATCCTCGCCTTTTTCCATTGCCTTGACGATGGCCGCTGCATGTACGCCAGTAGAGGTCCTGAAGGAGTCAGCTCCAACAACAGGGTAATTAAATGGGATCGGCGCCCCACATTTCTCAGCAATGACTTGACAGTACTCTGGCAGCTTCGTCAAATCTCGATCCGCCCATCCGAACAAGTTGAGGTTTACCAGGAGCAATTCCATCGGTGTGTTACCGCTTCGTTCGCCGATGCCCAAACCACAGGCGTGGATGCGATCGGCCCCGGCCTCGACGGCCACCAGGGTGTTAATGATATCCAGACCGCGATCCCGATGACCATGCCAGTCAATTCCTACCTCCGGATTGATCTCGTCCACAAGGTTGCGCAGAAAGCTCAGCAGTGCGTGAACACCCTCTGGCGTTGCATGGCCAACGGTATCGGCGGCACAGATTCGCTGAGCGCCTGCCCTGATAGCGGCCGTGTATACCTGCTTGAGCGTTTCTGGCTTGGCCCGGGTCGTATCTTCGGTGACAAACATGACGGGCAGTCCGTGGTCTATAGCGAAACTCACCGATTCCTCGGCCTGTTTCAACAGAAAGTCGACATCCCAACCCTCGGCATATTGCCGGATAGGACTGGTGCCCAGGAAGATGCAGGCTTCGATAGGAATACCGGCTTCTTCAGAGGCATCGACAATAGGCGCAATGTCGCTGATCATGGTTCGCGCAGCGCTTTGGGGCTGGATAGCCATATTCTGATTGGCTATCTCCCGGGCCAGCACAGTGACATGGTACTTAAATCTCTCCCCTGCTCCACAGAGACCCAGATCGGCTGCATCGATGCCCAAATCCTGCATCAGATATAGCAAATACACCTTGTCCTGTATATCCGGGTGGCGAATTGAGGGAGACTGAAGACCGTCACGTAAAGATTCATCTGTTACCATGATATGTTGATCAGGCCTGGCTCTCTTTTCCAATAGGTTCCAATCGTAAATCAGCTCATGCGTATCAAAAGGTGTACTCATCTCTCTTCAAACCTCCTCACTCCCTCCATAGAGGATTGAGCCTCTATTTCATTGCCGGTAAACAATCGTACTCCCTCCGAGAACGCTCGAAGATTACCCTCCCGGTACTTCAGTGGTAGCCGGATGGATAACGCCTTGCGCCAAGAAGCACCGGGTATGGACAATCGGGTGGAGAGCGCTCCGATCATGACCACATTAGCCATGCGACCGTCCCCAAGATCATGAGCGATTTCGGTTGCCGGTAAAGCGAAAACGTTCAAGGCGGTCTCTTGCAGGAAGGTAATGCTTTCGTGCGGGTAACTCTCGGCCGCGCCGGCAACAGAACCGGGCACAATTTCATAGTCATTAACCAGGAGAACGCCCGATTTTGGATTGACGAAGTGCGCGAAACGGAGCGCTTCCAGTTTCTCTAAAGCGACAACGGCATCGGCTTCGCCAGGCGTGACCACCGGTGAGTAGACCTTCTCGCCAAATCTAACATGGGTCTCGACGCTACCCCCCCTTTGAGAAACACCATGCACCTCCGTTTGTTTGACATCATAGCCAGCGTGGGAGGCGGCTATCGAAGTTAGCTCAGCAACCAACAATGACCCTTGTCCGCCAACTCCGGCAAACAATAGGCTGAAGACTCTAGCCATTTAACACCCTCACATCGTCGCCCTATAGTGCATCAGGAAATCGCCTCGAGATCCATCAGGCAGATCGCCTCGGTAGGGCAGACCTGGGCACAGACGGTACACGACGTGCACTCCGCTGCGACTATCTCCGGGAAGCCGGATCCAGTTCGTTTTATCGCCGGGCACCAAACCTTGAAGCAAGCGTCACACTGGGTACAAAACTCCTCGATCACGGTGTATGGTGGAATATCCCGCTGCTTCATTTCCGGTAACTGGACGCACGGTCCCTGGGCGATGACTACCGCCGGACCATTGTGAGCCAGCGCTTTTCGGATCGAGCGGGTCATTTCTTTGCGCTGCCATGTGTCGACGACTTCTACGTGTTCGACGCCGGTCGCCCGGCACAGGGCGTCCAGGTCTAATTGAGGAGCAGATTGACCAAGAGCGTTCTTCCCCGTGCCCGGATGAGGTTGGCCGCCGGTCATGCCGGTTGCGGAGTTATCCATTATCACGAGGGTCAGATTGCTTCCGTTGTATACGGCATCGATCAGCGGTGGTATTCCAGCATGTACAAAGGTGGAATCCCCAATAACGGCCACAACTCTATCGTGCCCGGCCATTTCGAGCCCGATGGCGGTTCCTATGCTGGCGCCCATACAAAACGTCGTATGTTCCGCTTCGAAAGGTGGCAAAGCACCCATGGTGTAGCATCCGATATCACCGCTTACGATGACCTTCAATTGACGAAGGGCGGCGAACACTGTGCGATGGCCGCAACCGGTGCAAAACATCGGTGGCCTGGGAAGCAAGCGGATCCCCTCTGTGAAGGGTTCGGGAACATCACCTAGATTGAGCGCCTTCTTCAACCGGCCCGGAGAATATTCGCCGACCACACCAAACAGATCCTTGCCAACAAGGTTATCAATGCCCTGCGCGAGAAGGTGTTCCTCGATAAATGGTTCACCCTCTTCTACCACATAAACTGTGTCATATTGGGCACAGAATTCTTTAAACAGCTCCGATGGAAGAGGGAAAGTCATGCCCAACCGGAGCACGCCAGCGTCAGGGAGAACCTCGCGAACGTACTGGTATGCGATGCCTGAGGTGATGACACCGATATTGCTGCCTCGATGTTCTACTCTGTTGAAAGAACATGTTTCGGCATATGAGCGCAAGGAACCGAGACGTTCTTCTACCTTTGGGCGGAGTAGACGACCATAGATCGGCACCGAGAAGCGGAGTGGATCTGGAACGAACTCCCGTTGCTCGACTTCAACTCGCTTACCGAGGTTCACTAACCCTTTATGATGGGCAAGACGAGTGGTGGTTCGCAGCATCACGGGTGTTCCAAAGCGCTCTGACAAAACCAGGCCCTCAATCACGTAATCTCGGCATTCCTGGGCATCGCTTGGTTCCAAAACCGGCACTTTAGCCATTCTTGCCAAATAGCGATTGTCTTGTTCGTTCTGCGACGAATGCATGCCCGGGTCATCGGCTGAGACAACGACAAATCCCCCGTTTGTGCCGGCGTAAGGGAAAACCATGAAAGCGTCCGCAGCCACGTTCAAGCCGACATGTTTCATGGTGACCAGAACGCGCAACCCACCAATTGCAGCACCCATGCCTTCTTCAAAGGCGACTTTCTCATTAGCCGACCAGCGAGGGTTGGTCTCCCGGAAGCGATCGGCAAGGGTTTCGATAATCTCGGTGCTAGGTGTGCCCGGATAACCTGATGCGAAAGAAACACCCGCTTCCCAGGCGCCTCTGGCGATAGCCTCGTTGCCTAGAAGCAACTCGCGAACGGGCAACTGATCAACAGGAGGGTTCTGACTTTGGAGTTCGTTCATCTTTCTCTTGACATTCTCCAAATGAGATTACAGATTCTCACAGATTAAGGATGCGGGCCGCGTTGTCATGTAATATGGCTTCTTTAGCCTGTTGAGATATGGGCAAGGCCTGGACCGCCCGAACGTTTCTTTTTAGGTCTGGGTTTCCTGGCCAGTCTGATCCGTAGACGACTTTTTCGGAGATCATCTCAAGCCGGGGGAAATAGGAGAGCAGCTTCTTTGCCGGCAAGCCAGAGATCTCCATGTACACGTTCTCATGCCGTCGAGCCATCCAAAATGCATGATCGTACCAGAACGGCCGTCCTGAATGGGCCATAAGAATAGTGAGGTCGGGGAAATCTATGGCAACATCATCCAGATGTAGAGGGTCGCCATATTTGATCCGAGCGCCCTTAAAGATAGAGGAGCCGGTGTGAACTAACACAGGTTTCTCCAACTCCTGGGCTTTGCTATACAGGGGATACATCCGCGGGTCGTTGGCATAGTGGTGGTGATAGACTGGATACACTTTGATACCCTGGAAGTCGAATTCATTTACGAGGTGGACCAATTCGGCGGCAAGATCATTCACGATGAAGGGATTAATGCTCGCAAACGGCAGTAAACGACCCCGGACGCCGGTTGCCGGATCAGGCAAACCATTGGCTTCGGCGCAAATTCGACCAACATATTCGTTTCCAGCCCAACCAGTTGTAATGGGTGAAACTTCTGCCAATCCAACAGCCCAGTCGATGCCATTCTTCTGTAGATACAGGCGCAATCCCTCTGGTGTAAGGACCTCATTCAGAAGTGCTTCTAAATCACCTGGGTAACTTTCCTGGATCCACTCAAGCACCCACGGGTGTCCGTGCTCGATCTTGCTCAGGTGAACATGGAAATCGATAATCATGGCCTCACTATTGACCGTATGCCTTCGCCGCGGCGTAGTACATCAAGTCCTTGATTGATATCCTCGAGTGAATAGCGATTTGTAACCAGCTCTTTTACCTTTATCTTCCCCCGCCTGGCCATCTCGATTACGCGAGGGTAATCAACAGCCCGGCAACCCAACGATCCGATGATCTCCATTTCCCGGTACATGACTTTGCCTGTATTCAAGGCCATTGGTTTGCTTGAAAAACCAACGACAACAAACCGTCCCCCAGGTCGAATAGAATTAAAGGTCTGGGCTTGAACAAGCGGGTTGCCGATGGCCTCGAATCCCACATCGGCCCCGCCAGCCGTCAACTTGCGGATCTCTTTGTCAATTCGTTCATAAGAAGTTGAGTTGAGGGTTGCTTGGGCGCCGAGACGTTCGGCCCATTCCAGTTTGTCGTCCATTATATCGACGGCGATCACCTGAGCACCGATAGAAGCGGCAACCTGAACGATATTCAGGCCGATCCCACCACAGCCAAAGACAACTACCCGATCACCTGGTTTCACCTGTCCTCTGTTGACGACGGCATGATAGGGGGTTGTGATAGCATCGGCTATGATAGAAGCCTCTTCCAGAGGGAGCTCTTCGGGTAAGCTAAATATGTCTTTCGCCGGGGCGACAATATATTCGGCATACCCTCCATCGACATTATTCCCGAACATCACCATTCGCTCGCAGACATTTTCCCGTCCAATGCGGCACATGGTGCATTCACCACATCCATAAACAGCAGGCAACAGAACAGGATCTCCCTCTTTCCACTCCTGAACATCATCTCCAAGCGCCGCCACTGTGCCGGACACCTCGTGTCCTAAGACGAGCGGCGGCTTCTTAAATGTCGGCACGCCGTGATCGATGTAATGTAGATCGGTGTGACATAGCCCGCAGGCTGCGACTTTTACAAGCGTTTCACCAGGTCCCGGCGTCGGTGTCGGAATCTCCTCCACCACCAGCGGTTCGCCTGGTTTATTTAAGACTGCAGCTTTCATCCGAATACCTCTTTCTAAACCTTGGTCAAGAAGCGATCACCTCTAAAACGATGGCGGCAGCCGTATCCCCAGCTGCACAACCGGTGAAGAGGCCGTAACCACCTCCCAACAATGCCAACTCCTCCACCAACTCGATAATCAGTCTCATCCCAGTCGGAGCCTGGGGGTGTCCCCAGATGAGGGATGATCCGAAGTTGTTCATGCCTTCCAGCGGGATGTCAAATTCGCGGTTCAAGAAACAGTCGTTAACCGCGAAAGGATTGTGAGTCTTGACGGCCTGAACATCCTTCAGGGAAATACCGGCCTTATCAAGCGCCCGGCGGAGAGCCGGAGCGTTCGCCATGGGCATGTGGCCCTTCTTCGCGCGGCCTTCGGCGAAGGATAAGAGCCGGATTTCTATAGCAGAATCACGACTTAGCTCCTTTGCCCGGCTGCGAGTTGTGACAATCATCCCAGCATTACCGTCGGCTGGGAACGTCTGCCCACCGAAAGTGACCGTGCCGTCAGGCATAACAGGCCTGAGTCGGGCCAGCCCTTCGGCCGATGTTGGAAAGATGCCTTCATCGGCTTCGACGGATGCAATCACCTTCCTGCCTGATGGATTTACCTCGACAGGGGAGATCATGTATCTCTTGTGAAACTCGGCCCCATCATCCAGGGCTTGCTGATATTGAGCATGACGAATCAGGACAACCTGATGCTGTTCGGCTGTTGAAATATCGTATTCCCGGGCCACATTCTCGGCCGTGTGAATCATGCTTTTACCGGCGTAAGGATCATGATTAAAGTTATCCCAGACCCAATCCTCCGATTCCCCCCGTCCTCCTGGGGCCAGGGGATTTGGGTAGAGCAAGTGTGGACCATTTGATGTCCGGTCGGAGGTGAGGCAGAGAATTGTTGGGTCGATATCGTCGCCAGACTCCACCTCAAAGGCCGCGCTGCCGATAACTCGGGCCGAGGTGGCGCAGGCCTGCGAGAAGACCGGTCCAGTTATGTCTCCAGCGCCAATCAACCCAGCCAGCCAGGGTGCTCCATAGAAAGAGTTTTTGGCAGGAACGGTCATGCCGAAGAAAAGGCTTGTAAATTCCTTTGAGTCAATCTTCCGTTCTGCCAGCGCCCGATTCGCCACTTCAGCTGCAAATCGAACTGGATGGAGGTTGGCAAAACTACCCTGCCATTTCGCAAAAGGCGTGCTCCAGTAGCCGCCATAAGGGATGTATGTGTTCTCAAATGACATGAGGCTCTCTCCTAGATATCAACAGCGACAGGGAGAGGTCTAATCCTTTTCGTTCTCGGTCGCTTGTCATTGTTCTTTACCGTATATGTTTGCTTTAAGTAGGTGTTACAGATACTGGCCGCCATCGACGGTGATAATCTCACCTGTAATATGGCGCGCACGCTCGCTACACAAGAATGTGACGACCCAGGCAACCTCTTCCGGTTCGCCCAATCGCCCGAGCACGATCTCGGCAAGAGCCATTTCACGTACTCTTTCTGGGGCAGCCACGACCATATCTGTAGCTATCAGACCGGGGGCGACGGCGTTGACATTAACATTGAAGCGGCCGAGCTCGCGGGCGACGGTCTTTGTCAGGGCGTTGACACCCGCCCCTTAGCGGCCGTGTAGTTCGATTGGCCGAATTTACCCCGCATTCCATTGATCGAAGTAACATTGATGATCTTGCCCGAACCCTTTTCTTTGAAAATTGGGGATACGGCCCGGATATAGTTGAAGACTCCTTTCAAGTCGACCGAGATGACCTTATCCCAATTTTCCTCGGTCATCTTCCATATTACACCGTCGCGATTCATGCCGGCGTTGTTGACCAAGATGTCTAGCCCGCCAAATTCCTCGATAACACTGTCCACCATCTTCTGGGCGTCAGAGAATGAAGCTACGTCCGCCTGGATGGCCAATCCCCTCCGGCCGATCGATTCGAGCTGATCCATAAACTTCTCTGCCTGGTCAACGCTTCGCCGGTAATTGATGGCCACATCCGCTCCATTGCAGGCCAGATCCAGGGCTATGGCCTTGCCAATCCCCCGGGTACCGCCGGTGACAATGGCTACCTTTCCCGCGAGGATCTGCTCGGGCGCTATTCCAAATTGTCGTTTGTTCTCTAACATCGTCTCACCTCCCATGATTACTCAGATACCCACGCTCGCTCCGCCATCGGCGAAGATCACTTGACCGGTAATATAAGATGCTTCATCCGCGGCAAGGAACAGATGAACCGCGGCAATCTCCTCCGGCTCGGCAAGGCGACGAGCCGGTATCTTGGACAGAATACTTTGCATGATTTTTTCGGGAATACCGGCTGTCATTCGTGTTTTGGTCGCGCCCGGCGCCACGCAATTTACGGCGATACCGAATCGAGACCACTCTAATGCAAGCGTCTTGGTAAGGCCGATCACGCCTGCCTTTGAAGCCGCGTAATTAGCCTGCCCGATATTTCCTAGCGCGCCAATGGAGGATGTATTTACAATGCGACCATATTTCTGCTCCATCATAGGCAAGGCCGCGAGTTGACAACATAGCCAGGTTCCTTTGAGATTGACGTCCAACACCAGGTCCCATTTTTCATCGGACATCAGCTTCGTCTCGCCATCCCTGACCCGCGTCACCAGCGCATCACGGTTGATACCCGCATTGTTAATAAGAATGTCCAGGCGATCGAAGCGATCGATGGTTAAATTTATCATCTCTTGAACGTCCGTTCGCGAGGTGACATTCCCAACGGCTATGGCTACGTCTCCACCGACTTCGGTCGTCAGCCGGCGGGTTTCCTCCAGACCCTCTTCGTCCAGATCCGCGATCACTATCTTGGCACCTTCCTCGGCGAAACGGACGGCCGTCGCCCGGCCAATTCCATTTCCACCCCCTGTAATCAGCGCCACTTTACCTTCCAATTTCATTGCTCACTCCCTCTTTACACAAGCAAGGATCAGAGAGCGACCGGTGGAACGATGGGACGATGTCCCAGTTCAATAAAACCAATCGCTCCACAAATATCCTTGATCTCACTTATTGACTGTCTCTAATCATCATCAGTGTCCAAACGCCGTCTATGACTATCTCGTCCCGCTGGTTGATCACACGAGCGGCGAAATAGACGATACCCCGGTCTGGTTTCGAGGTTGTTTTCTTCTCCTGAACCTCTAAATCCAGGTGAACGGTATCGCCGAGAAAAACGACATTCTTGTAACGAATAACTTGTTCCATCAGGGCGATAGTCGTACCTTCAAAGATACCAGTCCAGTTCGCCATCCCAGTGGCCATCGATACGATCAACATGCCATGGGCGATGCGCTCGCCAAACGGCGTTTGTTTTCCAAACTCCGCGTCAGTATGTAGCGGATTAAAGTCGCCCGAGAGACCGGCGAAATTAACGACATCGGCCTCGGTTACCGTACGTCCTTGGGAGGGGTAGTGGACGCCCAACTCTAGCTGGTCAAACGTCAATCCTCGCGAACCTTGCAATGTGAATTTATCCATGTTTCCAGACCGGTTTTCTTTTCTCCATAAAGGCGGAAAGACCTTCCTTAGCATCGTAGGTTTTCATCAGCTTATCCAGATAAATTCTCTCCATTTCGGGCATTGCATCAGCCCAACTCCCGTAGCCCAGAGCCAGTGAATCCTTGAGAAGTGTCAACGCAGCCCGGCTCAATGCAGCCAGATGGCTTGCTTTTTCGGAGGTCCAACCATTGACAAGTTCTGGCGGAACGACAGCATTGACCAATCCAACACTCAGGGCCTCGTCAGCCGTAAGATTGCGACCAGTGAACATTAGATCGGCCGCGGCTCTGTAGCCCATTAGATAAGGCAGTCGCAGCGCCGCCACGGGAGCCATCGCCGCCAGCTGAATTTCAGGCTGTCCAATCTTGGCTCCTTCGGCCATCACCGCCAGATCGCAACACAGAACAAGTTCACAACCTCCACCTAATGCATGCCCTTGGACCGCGGCTATTGTGGGCGTGGGGAAGTCAGCCAGGGCCCGGCAAACACGGTCGAACAAGGGTATCATCTCGCCGACCTTGTCTGGTGTATGATCGACAATATCCACCCCCGCCGAAAACATCTTCCCCGCTGCGCGAAATACCAGCACGCGAACACGAGCAATAGTCGAGAGACGATCAAGCTCCTGCTCTAATTGGTTGAGCATGGCGATATTCAAGATGTTCAGCGGCGGCCGATTGATCGTTAATGTTGCAATACCACCATCCAGTTCAGTTATAAAAAACGCTTCATTCTCGTTGGTCATTGCACTATTCCTAGAGGTCGACTGTTTAAGCGCCGTTTAAAGAGGCACCGCAAACGCCACAGAATTCAAACTCCTCTGGAAGGGACTTGGCGCCACATGAAGGACAAGTGCTGGCATACGGGCCCCAGATAAATTCCCCGCTGCGTCCTTCGGCCATCCGTTCACGAAGCAATCGATAGCGCGGGGGTCGCTTCTCCACGAAGGCCGACATTCCCTCCAATGGTTCCCACGATGTGTAGTGGATAGATAGCCAATCGCGAGCGTGACCAATCGTCTGGTGCCAGGCCATGTTCTTCCAGAAATTCGTTTGCTCCTTGGTGTATCGAATGCACTCTGGAAACTTGTCCACCAATTCCTGGGCCAGTTTATCGACAGATTCATCCAACAGTGAGAGATCAATACTGTAGCCATCGAGCCCTTTTCGGGCCTTGGATATCTCCTCGGCGGAGGCGTGGTCGATGAACGCGCCGTTTTTCTTGACCGAGGGAACCACCTCATTGACTAATCCCCAATCCTCGGCCTGGTAAGGAGGAATTCGCCTGTTCGTCATTAGCATATAGCGGGCGCGCCGGTCTCCAACCATGATAGGTAACCATTGAGTTGCACCGCCTGCGGCAACGCTCCCTACTCCACTGCCAACCTGCCCTATCCAGGCATGTTCGGCGATGATGGCCAGGTCACAAGCCATCTGGGATTCGTTTCCCCCTCCAACAGCCATGCCATTCAGACGGGCGATCACAGGCTTGCCAGTATTTACGATGCCCTCAATATAGGCGCCGAATAAGCGCATGTACTTCCAATAGTCATGAGGCGACCGTGTATATTCCTTATGATACTCCTTTACGTCTCCACCGGTACAAAACGCTACATCCCCGGCACCCGTAAAGACAATTACCGCCACCTCATCGTCAAAACTGGCCTGGCGGAAAGCGGTGGCAAGTTCCTCCAGGCAATTTGTGCTATAGGCGTTGTAGTTCTGTGGTCGATTGATGGTAACACGAGCTACCCAATCTTCCTTTTCATAGAATATTTCTTGAAAATCAGTTTTCTGCGATGTGAGAACGTCCATGTTTTGCTCCTCCGTGAATTAGCCATTAATCCTAAATCACACATTATGCATTTCTGTCGGTCACTTAACGGTGAACCACTAGTGTTTCGCCAAAATTCTTTTGACGGATAATGAATTCGTGGCGAAACACTTAAAGAGAAGCAAATTGTCTATTGGGATACCCGTCAAACCCTGTTTGCTTCTCTACTAGTAGCGATTAGCATTTAGTTGGTTAACCAATTTCATCCAAAGTGGTCTGTCGTCAGGTACAGATTTTCCCATCTCCACAAATCACCTCATCCGCAAAATCATTGACATGAGCTTCGAGAAGCTGGCGGTAATTATCGAACAAACTCCTGGCTTCGAAGCCGGTCCAATCCAGTTCCAATAGCACCGTTGGCAGATTCGGATCGCGCAAGGGAAACGATTGAAAATCATGTGTCAACCAAAACCGGCGACTAAAGCAATCCTCCGCGTCAAAATTCTTCTGTTTGTCAACTTGTTGAGCAAAACGGAGGTATTCTGATTGGTAGTGGTCTACGAAGGCTTGATATTGGGATTCAAGGCCATCCATATCCCAGCATCGAGAAGCCAGCTCCTTGGAGGAAGCAGGTCCGAGGTAGACACCGGAGAACATGTCCACGAATGGCCCCAAATCCAGATCGCCGACAACACCCTTAAGATCGTTCCTCCGGTCGTGGGGTGAGATCCAGGTGCTTGGCGCCATTCGGCCGAACCCTAACCAGCTTAGCTTTGTTCTCAGCGCGTGCCGTTTCCTTCGCTTCTCTTCGGGGAGGGAGTAAAGGACCATGTGCCACTGGTCATCCCACTCGGTAAAAACAGGTTCGAAAATTCGCCGCTGACCCTCGTCAAGAAGCGCATAACCGCTGGGGGTAAGATAGTAGCGGCTTCGGCGGCCACGTTTTTCAGTAGCGATCCACCCTTTACGAGTCATACGGGATAAGGCAGAGCGCACGGCACGCTCACTAACTCCCAAAATCCCCATGAGATAGAGGAGACTACTGGTCCACACCTTTCCGCCTCGCTGGACGACATACTCGCCAAACAAAGTAAAGACAAGAAATTGAGTCTTAAGCGGTCGAGATTCAGCGGTGTTTGATGTGGTCATGATGAATGTGCTATCGTTGTTGTGGAGCTCTCCTCGTGTAGATGGTCACATAGGAACGGCAGGTCGCCAGCCGGCAATCGCCGCAAAGTACGCTCAATTCTGATGGCAATATCTCCTCGGATCGAACTTCAAATCCCAATTCGCGATAGATGCTGCTCGCTTCCTTGGCTCGAGAAGGATCGGCCATGAACCGTCTCTCCCAACCTTTTTCGGCAAGTTTTGGATCGGGTGGAAAATCAAGCGTTGGCAGCAATGTCAATCCGATATTCTCTTTTGTTCCAGGGACCATGTCCGGTGGGCAATCGGGTTGATCATCTCCTGCCTTGTGACGCTCGAGCTTATTCATCGATTACACCCGCTCGACTGTTCGCTGTTGATCATTAGAAGCGAGTGCATCCTTCTGTTGGAGCTTGACGAGTCTATAGTGGCCTAACCTTGCCGCCCCAAAGGCTGTGGTGAATTGGACAAGCTCGCCATCCGGCACATTAACTTCCGAACCCAGCTGCTCCCGGATAACTTTGGCCATAGAATCGAACCTTAGTATGCCTCCGATTAGAGTGAATTCCGGCGACATTCGTACCCGTTTCATCAACTGTACTGAACGCTCGACGAGGGAAACGATGGAACCAAACATGATGTCTGCCGGGGCAGCGCCGTGAGACAGATGGTTGATCACCTCCGACTCGGCGAAAACTGCGCAGACACCTGATATTGGTACGGCTTTCTTCGAAGTCGCCGCTAGAAGCCCAATCTCCTCCGTTGAATAGCCCATGTACCGAGCAGTCTTCTCGAGAAAGGCGCCTGTACCAGCGGCGCACTTGTCGTTTAAACGGAATGATTTAACCCCCATCTGCCCGTCGAGGCGGATAGCTTTCATAGTCTGTCCACCTACGTCCAGAATCGTTCGCGTATCCGGATAAAGATGGGCTACACCACGGGCGCTAGCGGTCAGGTCAGTGACGTTTAAGTCACGGAAAGGGACCTGGTGCCGGCCGAAGCCCGTCGATACGACATAGGCGACGCTCTGTTCGTCCAATTGTGCATCGGACAAGGCCAAATCCAGTGATTTGCGAGCTACTTCGGCTAACTTAAAACCCGTGCCGCACATCGACTTCCCGGCTATCTCATTGTTTTCACTTAAGATGACGGCCTTTGTATAGGTTGAACCTACGTCGATGCCGGCTACGAAAGTCATATTGTCTCCTAAGAAACCAGATTTTTTCTCACAGGCTACAAAGGCGGGCTACCATGCCAGGCTAACCAGCTTCCGCAACGGTTCGTCCGGATGGGATCCGGTCAGCAGGGATACGGCTGGCCTGGATGTGGTCGAGTGCAAATAAGGCGGCTCCTAGGGCGCCCATATAGTGAGACTCCTCGCTCACATTCAACTCCAGGTTAAGAGTTTCCTCGAGAGCGTAGATCATACCCGTGTTTCTAGCTACTCCTCCGGTAAAGGTGACTTCTTTTTCGATCCCTACCCGTCTCAACAGGCCGATTGACCTCTTGGCGATTGATTGGTGTACACCCATGAGAATGTCTTCGATCTTCTTGCCTTTACCCAGCCAGGAAAGCACTTCCGATTCGGCGAATACCGTGCAAGTAGTGCTGATCCGTACCGGCCGTTCGGCTCGAAGAGCGGTGTCCCCGAGATCGTCCAAGGGGATATCCAGGGCCGTGGAGGCGGCGCCCAAGAAGCGACCGGTCCCGGCCGCACATTTGTCGTTCATGCAGAAATCAAATATTTCGCCGGATGGAGTAACCCGGATGGCCTTGGTGTCTTGCCCTCCCATGTCCAGGACAGTCTGGGTTTGGGGAAACATGTGCACTGCCCCCCGAGCGTGACAGCTGATCTCCGTCACTTGGGTGTTTCCGAAGGTAACGCGGTATCGACCATAACCGGTGCCGATGACGTACTCGACCTCTTCCTCCCGAACACCAGCGTCTTTCAAGGCCTCGAAATAGGCGCTCTCAGCCGCCAGCACAACGTTTGCCCCTGTGTCGAGCAGAGACCGGCCGGTAATCTTAGCTTCCTCATCGATGATGACGGCTTTTGTTTGAGTTGAGCCTACGTCTACGCCAGCAGCAAATGCCATAAGGTTACTCTAGGATCAGGGACCGGGGGCTAGGGATCAGGGACCGGGGAATAGGGATCAGGGACCGGGGAATAGGGATCAGGGACCGGGGGATAGGGATCAGGGATGTCGCATCGTGAATGCACACATTCACGCAGCGACCGCTTCGCGAGCGGGGACCGGGGATCTGGGATCGGTAGTTTCTCATGATAATCATCATTAGGAGACGGATTCAGCAAGTCTCCGCTTTCGTGAGGCAAGGCCTTCGAAGTAAGCGTCGATTCTATTTTTCAGTTGTGCCTCTGAAACAACTCGTCTATCCATCATGTCCGATTCAATAAACAATGTGGCCACATCTCTCGAGGCCATCACCGCCCGTCTGTTGTCAGCCAGGCCAGTTGACACGGTCCGACAACTCTTAATCGGATGGTAGACAACCCCGTCGATGGCATAGTCATCAATCATCTTGACCAGCACCTGATCCTGGTAGAACATGTTGTCCATAGCGTCACGAACGCTGATCAATAACCCCTCGGCCAGGCTCTCAATCGGCCGGTTAAGGTCATATTCGAAACCGTGGTTGGTACCGCCGGAAGCAAACAACAAGTAGGTTGAGGTCGGGAAGGTGCCGCCCCATTCGGTGAACATCTCGTTGAACCGCCGGAAAATTGGGTAACAAGGAACGCCAACGAAAATCAGGCGATATTGCTCTTCGGTTAAGGTTCCGATGTGATTGGCGGCTTTAAATTCCATCTCCTCGACTAACTCTTCAAAGTATCGGCTGCCTTCCTCTGTGCCCTTGAAGCCGTTAGCCACGCCAAGATAGACTGTGCCGTCGGTCACGGCGTTGAACAGCGATGGCCGGTTTCTGTTCAATTCAAGAACCCTCTTCCAACTCCGGTTCATGCGGCTCGCGTTCTGGAGAACATCGCGAAAACGATCGATGTCGAAACGCCGGCCTGTCACGTCTTCGCAGAGAGCTATCAGCTCCTTGAGCTGGGCAACGACATATCGATGATCATTCTCAAAATCCTGATCGCCGGCCCAGGTTTGCCCGCCAGCCATCCTCGTCCCAGGAACGTCAAGGGTGAAAACGGGCACATGGTACATTCGCTCCCATATCTCGGCCCACTTGATGTACGTATTGCAGGCGTTGGTCAGGACAGCTACTGTAGGCTTGGGAATCAGGCCCATCGGGTGATCCCCACCCCGGAGTTGAAGGGCAACATCGGCTTTCACATAGCCGCATATATCGGGAGAATAGCCATAATCCTCAGCTTCATTCAGGTATTCGTGGGCGATCCGGCGCACGGCGGTCTGCAGCGAATTGATCTCTGGAAAAACCATCGGCAGATCGAAGACTCGCAAGATTTCGGCCAGACTACCCATTACAAAGACATAGGCTGCCTGTCCCCCATTCTCGGCCGTGTCATTTAGCTCTGCGAACCACTGCCGGAATAAGCGAGCGCCATCCCGGTTGCCCCGTCCTACGATTTCTGTTGCACCTGTAGTAGTCATCGAGCGATCCTTGATTCAGGCAAAGAGAATGTTCTCCACGAATGTCTCCAACTGGATCTCCAGATGGTCGAAGCTGGTCATATTCTCTTCAAACTCACTAACAAAATAAGGGATACCGTCCTCGTCGAGGGCATATGTATAAGCGACCTGCTCCTCCAGCCCGGGCTCGCACATCTTGGCCGCAGTGACAATGGCCGCCTCAGCCCTGGATCCGGCTACTCGATTTAAGAGCATCTTTTCCTTTGGTTTACGCAAGTCATGTTGTACCGGGCTGTAGCTTGAATTCTCTAAATAGGCTACGGCCAGGTTCATCAAGGGGTCGCCCTCCAGCGGCACATCGTCCTGGATCCATCGAAGACCAATCATCAAGTCGTCATCGACAACGTAGCAGGACTGGGACACCATACGAAGCAGGTCCAGGGGAGGTTGCTCGCAGAAACCGCCTTCGAAAACGACCCGAATCCGGTCTTGTTTTTTGGCATCTCGGGCTCGGATCATAGGCAGAGCCTGGCCCAGCAGATCGTTATGTTCCTCGCGTGGGATCATGCCTCCTACGGCCATAAGAAGGTAGGCTTCGTAGGCAGATAACAACCAGGGCGTCTCTCGCTTTATGGCATACATCTCGTGAAGCAGGATGCGGTTTTCATTGTAGACGGTAATCGATTGGCGAATATCTTGGTCACTGATGGTCTTGCCAGAGATATCCTCGATCGCCCTTTTTAACCGGCCGTATTCGTCTCGAAGGTAGTGCTTCGAATGTTGAGAGTTTGCGTTTTGGGGCAAGTAAAGGATCTGGCATGGATATGGAAAATTCCGACCCCAGACGGCAGCCAGGTTTCGTGCTGCATCACAAATGGGGTGGGAGACAAACATATCCAGCTCCAGGCGTTCGCTCAGAACCAGCTCCAACGAGGTTTTGAGGATTGAGCACAGGTAGGAGCCGAAGCGCGAATCAGCCTGAACCGTCTCCACTGGCGCCCCGCGGATCTTTAAGGGCAACAATCCGGCCGCATGGGCGATCTCTTCAGGAAAATAGACCTGGAAGTGGCCGAGTACCTTACCCCCTTGCTGACGCCAGCGCTTGACCGATGGGTAGTCGACGTCTTCTAATAGCTCCCGGCACTCGTAGAGCACTTCTTTTAGCGGTTGGTCCCGCCAACTATCAAAGACCCTAAATCCCACGTACATGCCCCGTTTTTTTTACACAGCGTCATAAAAGTGCGACATAATAAGTATACGGTTACCATTATTCATTGTCAACAACAAAAACGGCCGGAAAACATTCCTGACCTGGATCTACGTTCCGTGTCTATCAGAGCGAAAAGTTCCGATAATATATGTCGTAGCTGACTTAGCAAAACCACGACTGGCCAAACCAGCCCTGTTGAAAGTTACCTGGGGGACCTCTTGTTTGTCTCAGGTTGGCATGCTATTGTAAGAATTGGATACCGATGACGATAATTGACGACAAGCACCTAGTAGATAAGGGGTCATACATGAGTTTTCTCACCCATCTGGAATGTTCTCATTGTGGGCAAGATTATGATGCCGACCAGTTGATCAAGGTCTGTTCAGATTGCGGATATCCATTGCTGGTCCGTTATGATCTACAAAACGCGGCCGATCAGCTTGATAGGGATGAAATATCTTCCCGTCCAGCCGGGCTCTGGCGATACCACGAACTGCTGCCTGTTCGTGATCCGGAAAATGTCGTCACCCTTGGCGAGGGAGGAAAGCCCATGTTGAGGTTGGAGTCGCTCGGAATGAGGTTAGGCCTGAGCAATCTCTATCTGAAAGACGAAGGCCAAAATCCGACCGGGAGTTTCAAGGCGCTGGGGCTCTCGGTTGCAGTGAGCCGCGCTCAGGAGCTAAAGGTCAATGGATTTGTCATACCAACAGCGGGCAATGCCGGCGGAGCGCTGGCCGCCTACGCCGCTCGAGCGGGACTCCCGGCTCATGTATTTATGCCCCAGGATGCACCGCATATAAATGCCGTTGAGGTAAAAATAACCGGGGCAGACCTGCAGCTTGTTCCCGGTCTAATCAGCGACGCCGGCAGAGAGGCATCGAAAGCCGCGGAGCACTCGGGATGGTTTGATGTCTCGACACTTAAAGAGCCATATCGCCTGGAGGGGAAGAAGATAATGGGTTATGAATTGGCTGAGGCATTTGGATGGCAGCTGCCAGATGTGATCGTTTATCCCACAGGGGGAGGAACAGGTCTAATCGGCATGTGGAAAGCATTCGATGAGATGCAGACTATGGGTTGGATCGGCGGTCATAGACCTCGGATGGTGACCGTTCAATCCTCCGGATGCGCGCCTATCGTTAAGGCATTCCATGAGGGACTTCAAGAAGCAGAACCATGGGAAAATGCAGCCACGATAGCCGCAGGTTTGCGCGTGCCAGTGGCAATTGGAAGCCGCCTTATGCTGGACGTGTTGCGAGAAAGCAACGGCACGGCCGTAGCCATTAGCGATAACGAGATTCGAGAAGCCCAGTCAAAACTCGCTTCCAATGAAGGGATCTTTGCCTGCCTTGAAGGAGCGGCAACGATCGGGGCGCTGGAGGTATTGATGGAGCAAGGTTGGATCGCCCCCAACGAGCGTGTTCTCGTATTCAACACAGGCAGTGGCTTGAAACAGAAGATGGAGTAGGATGGGGAGCGGAGAATGGGGAACGGGGAACGGGGATGTCACTGCGTGACCGCTACGCGAGCAGGGACCAGGGATGTCACTGCGTGACCGCTACGCGAGCAGGGACCAGGGACCAGGGACCAAGGATCGGGGATGTCGCAGAGCGAGGGCCAGGTGCTGGAGAGATGAACTCTAACGGTAGGCAGTTGTTAATCGGTTCTTGATTGTATAAACAAAACAATCCAGGCAGCTGCTAATAAGCTTAGCCCGTAGAGGCCGAAGAAGGTAAAGCGGATGGCGAAGGAACTGGATGTTCGCGCCGCATTGCCGGGATGCAGCACAAAAGGCGTTGTTAGAATTAACCACAAGAGGACCGCGGCCAATAGAACATTGAGCAGGCCTTTTATCCGTTGATCAATGGGCCAGCTACTTAAGCCCTGGACTATCAAGCCTGAGGCTAATATGATCAATGCCGCGTTTGTTCTAGGTTCCCGCCAGAAAACGCCTCCCCAATTAATGCCGGCAGCTAAAATGCTCATGAACAATCCGGCCGTGAAGGCTGCTAATGCTACCCAGGTGATAGTTCTAGCCCAACTCTGCAGCCTGGGACGATTAAATATGGCCGCGGCAAGTCCTGTGAAGCCGGCGACAACTATCCCTGTCATCCCGGTCCAGGTAAGGGCCACGTGGACGTAGACGGACCTGATGCCAGTGCCCAGCGTCATCTCTTCAGGGGACACAAGCAGGATGACAGCTGCAAGGGAGGCGATGACGATTAGCACTATCCAACTCGTTTTCCGCGAGTGAGTCATATATGTCATGCTTGATACCTTGTCACTGGAGGTTGCACCGGCCGGTGACGGGTAGACAATGGAAAGGTCGGCCAGCCTGAATTGCCCGACGCCAGGCTGACGATTATAGCAGGAACTCTCCGCGAAGTACGGTAACAGCGGAACCACCGACTTTTACCGCCTCGATGTTGTCGGGCGAGCCGACGATCTCAACGTTGGCCTGACCCGGTCGCCCCATCCAGTGCCCCTGTTCGGCGACAAAAACCGGTTGTCGTATTAAGCCATAGCGCCATAGATAGGCGGCCATTCCCCCTGTGGCCGAACCTGTAAAGGGATCCTCTGGAGTATCAGGTGGAACGCCAAAATGTCGGGCGAAAGTATGTCCATTGCCTGAAACACTATCCAGGCAAAACAGATGAGGGCTGAAAAAGTCACCTCGATTGTGCAGGTCAAGATACGCGTCAACGTCGACAGATGCTTGCCTTAAAGAGCCTAGTTCTTTCAGGGAAATCATCAGTTGGGGTGTGCCGGTGCTGACCGTCTGAATGGGTAATCCCGGTATTATATCGTCGGTAGATAAGCGAAAGACAGGTAATACTTCGGCCGGATCGTAGCGGTTCATGAAGACGGGTTTTCGCTGGGTCATAACAATCTGCTGAACATGACCATCCGAGGCGATTATCTCGACTGAAACCGGGCCATCGCGTAACTCGAGGTCGATGGTCGTACGATCACCGCCCAGGGTGAGGCGTCCTGATTCGACCAGAGCAAACACGGTGGCGATAGTTGGATGACCCGCCAGAGGTATCTCCTCGGCCGGTGTAAAATAGCGCGCTCCAAAATCGGCCACCCTGGAGTTTTTGACGAAGGCGGTCTCTGAAAGGTTCATTTCGCGGGCTATGGCCAACATAGCGGCGTCGTCAAGATCATCGGAGTCAAAAAGGACGGCGCAGGGGTTTCCACAGAGCGGGCTCTCGGTGAAAGCGTCCACCTGCATGAAAGGGTAGGTTTTCATGGCCTGCTCCTTGTTTTAGCTGCAGCGATTAGCGGAGGATTTTCAGGGTAGGAATGTACCGGTCGATATAGCTCGTTACGATTCGCCCAATGTGCTCTGGACGATCTGAGCGACGAGGTTACGGATTTCTTCAGAATCCAAGGCTCGCTGGCCAACCGGTGGCAAAGCCTGAGGGCTTGCATCCACGAGGATTTGTTTACCAGAGCGCAGGCCGCCATTCGGCCAACGACCATTGCCCTTTGGTCGCATGGTCGAAGCGTGTGTGTTTCCGGTATGGCAAACCCCACATACAGTGCAAAACTCGGCCGCCTCCCCGGCCCGGCTCAACCCCATTTCATCACGCTGCTCCAACAGCTTGGCGACCTCCTCTGGAGGCAGTGGATTGCTGATGCCTAACTGAGCCAACATAAACGCGACGCGGGCGTTCTGTTCAACCGTCTCAAGACGCATGAAACCTTGCATAGGATCGTTGCCTACTGTCACAGTTCCGTGGCGCTGAAGAACCAGGGCGTCGTGGTTACCGATGAACTCCCGTATTGCGCGGACATTCTCTGCGCTGGAAGGCGTAGCATACCCTGTGGTCGGAATCAATCCTAAGGTTACTATCACTTCAGGCAGCAGACAGTCCGCCATCGGGATCCCAGCTATGGAGAGGGCAATTGTCGTTGGCGGGTGCGCGTGGACGACCGCCCCAATGTCTGGTCGGAGTCGATATGTTTCCAGATGCATGGGCAATTCGCTGGTTGGCTTGAGCTTTCGACTTGCCGACGTTGGAGCCCCGCTCCGGTTCCCTTCCTGGTCGACGATCAACAACTCGTCTGGTTCCAGAAAACCCTTGTGCAAGCCTGAAGGAGTGACCAGTATTCTTCCAGGCTCAATACGCAAGGAAATGTTTCCGTCGCCGGCCGATATGAAGCCCTTTTCATACATCAGCCGGCCGACTCGAACGACATCCAGTCGCAGTTGATATTCATTAGCGTACGACATTGGCTACTTTTTCTTCTTCGCTTCCTTTTTGTACTTATTGACCTCGGCCACCAATCGTTTCGGCTGGCCGTCGAAAACCTCGTACGGAATCTCTTTCCGAGCTATTTTGGATAGTATGTCGTTGAGGGCCGTGTTTACCGGGGAAGCGATACCTAACGAATCGCCAATTTCGGCAACGGCGCCGTTATGATAAATCACCTCGCTTTCGCTTTTGCCTGAGACAAGATCGAGATGAAAAGACGGCAATTTATTCCCCCTTCCGGTAGCGATAATCTTAGTCAGGGTTGGCTGGACGATGGCATCAGGCAACCATTTTATGGAGAATAACAGGCGACCGGTAGTTACGCCTGGCAGATCGACACCCTTTATCTTCTGGGCTTTCATAACCGCGGCGGTCTCCTTGAGCATCTCCTTCTCCACCAGGTATGTCGGTCGGAAATCATAAACGACCTTCGGATGCCGGTTTAAAATTGCAGATGTGGCATTACCTATCATATTTACCATGGCCTTCGACCACTTCATGGAGCGATAATCCTCAAGGTCGATGGTTTTAATGCCAGCTCCAACGAAGTTGTTGACCCAACGGCTGATGTCCTGGCCAGATTGCGTCGGCGCCAATGCGAGACCTCTATCCGATCGCTCGACTATAATTGTGCGATAGGCTTCATGGCTAATTGGGGTTGTCAAAGAACCGGCAATTATCTTCTCAGCGCCGAATTCCTTGACAAACATCTCCTCAATACCAATCCCATTTTGAAGGGTGATAATTTGGGGTGGTGCCGGGTAAAAAGCAACCATTTCATTTAGAGCAGCCTCTGCGTCGTAGGATTTCATGCAGACCAGGATCAGATCGTATTGGGCATCGTCAACCATGGCCTGGCGGAAAGTGGTTACGACCTTTGGGTTGGAAAACAATTGCTGTTGTTCGAGATGAAGAGTCAGACCGTGCTTCTGGATGGCAGCGGCAGCCTGACCGCGAGCGACAAGCGTCACGTCGTAGCCAACGTTGGCAAATAGGCCACCCAAGTAGCCCCCAACCGCACCTGCGCCAAATACTAGGATATTCATTGACCTTTATTCCACCTCACTTTAGTCGCAGCACAGCGCAACCTGACAGTACCTGGATGTTCACAACCGTGATGATACGCATGACCACCCCAATCGTCCACCTACATGGTAGTAAATACTGGCTTCCCAACCTGATTCTGCCTCTAGATTCCAAATTAGTAATTCAAAGTCCCACGAAAGCGTGGTGAAATTCTTAGCTTGTCGAATTGGTTACCATTCTTGGTAATACACCTCTCAACCTACTGTTTTCTCCAGGATATATGATTATACAAAATAAGCGCATTCAAATCTGCAAGCCATGGGTACTATCGCCGTGGGTCTGAGGCTGATCAACTTCCAAGGTGGCTGCCAACGAAATCAGACCGACCGCGAACAAAATCATTGACAGACATTGGTGGTTTGCCAGCCAACTGAACCATCAACAAAAGAAGCCCACCGGATCTTGCAGCCACGACAATACTGTTCTCAAACAGGACTACCACACCTGGCATCCTATCTCTCTGTCTGTCAATTTCTATAGCACGGGCGGAGAGTATCTTCAACCGTTTCCCTTCCCAGTCTGTGTATGCGCCGGGCCATGGGGTCATCGCGCGAATTTGCCTGCCAAGCTGATAAGCATCCTTTTCCCAATCGATCTTACCGTCGGTTTTCTTTATCATCGGAGCGTAAGTTGCCAGGGATTCGTCCTGAGGGACTGCTGCAAGCCGACCAGCGACGATATCATCTAGATGCCGAGTTATGAGATCGGCCCCCTCACCGGCGAGTTTGTCGTGTAATGTTGCGCTCGAGTCGTCCTCTAGAATTGAAAGCGCCGATCGGATGTAGATCGGACCAGTGTCCAGGCCCTCGTCCATCCGCATGAGGCTGATTCCAGATTCACTATCACCGGCGAGGATGGCGTGCTGGATTGGCGATGCGCCCCGCCATCGCGGCAATAAAGAAGCGTGCACGTTCAGACAACCTCTGGCGGGTAACTCTAAAACGTGTGCGCGGAGAATCTGACCATAAGCCGTAACCACGATGATATCGGGCTGCCACTTTATTAGCGGCCCCGCTGATCCTATCTCTTTGAGTGACTCTGGTTGATAGATCGGGATGTCGAATTCTTGGGCAACACGTTTAACTGCCGACGGTTGGACTTGTCGACCCCGGCCAGCTTGCCGGTCTGGCTGGGTAACAACCCCGACGACATTTTGGGTAGCAATAAGAGCTTGAAGCGTGGGCACAGCGAACTGAGGTGTACCCATGAAAATGACTCGAGCCATGGTCGCATTCTAACCCCCGGATTCGGGGTCAGCAAGCCAGTGCGGGTGTGACCTGCTTTTCCGGTAGGCGGTTTCTCGGCACCAGCAGAGCGCTGGCCTCTATGCGGAGAAAGGCGATCAGGCAATACAATCAAACAACATCTGTTGAACCGCCAATATCAGCTCCCGCAACTCGTCAGGCATCTTAGGATCTCCGTCTGACACGCGGACGCTATTCTCTAGATCAGCAGTTCGGATTGTTAAATCAAAGGTGAAGAAATCGCAGCAGACATTCGGAGTCTTAACGAATGACATCATAAAGAATCCATTCTCTTCGGCCAGTTCCAGGATGTTAGCGACACTCTCAGGTTCAACCTGGCAATCGACCTCCTTCTCGCCAGAAATGCTTCCATCTGGGTAAATCATCCAGTTCTGCATCAGACCGGCGATACCTCCCTCAATCTGAAAGAAAATGACCGGTTCGACCAAATCAATCGCTGTCCCAGTTGGCGTCTCGCTGGCCTCCAACGGCGGAGTAACCGTATAAGTAGGCTCGACCGTCGACGTCGCGCTTGGCTTGGATTCCTGGTCAGGTTCACGAGTGGCTGCCGTGGCGGACGACACCGGGTTAACTTCAGTAAGAAGCGTCCGGGAGGATGTGGGTTCTGAAGTCGCGCTACTACAGGCCGAGATTAAGATAAGTAATGCGCTAAGTATCAATAGACGCATCTAATCGTGGCGGGAATTGTTAAGTGCCGTCGCTTCGTTAGCCGCTAGAGCCGTATGGGAGAGGATGAATTGGTAGGTTTTCGACCATACCTGGGTATGAACGGTCTCAAATGGGCGCATCAGTTCATGTCCGGCATTCTCAAAGAGGATCAATTCTTTATCCTGGTTGGGCAGCAGATTAAAGATCTTCTTCGTGTTGTCAGGAGTCGCTGCGAAATCTAGTTCACCCTGGAAAATAAGGACAGGAATGTCCAGGAGGGGCCAGAGACCTTGCCCCATATCGACAACCTTTCTCATCTCATCCATTCCGGAAGTAGGTACTCTCGTCAGCTCAGGAAGTTTAGCCTGTGTCTTAGGATCTTCGAGGTCAAGATCTGGATCGAATTCGCGAATCCGTTCGTAGACTAAGCCGCGCATCCTCTTAGACTTAAGGGGATAGTACCAGGGCCAGATGTACCGAAGTAGGCGAAGATATCGAATACGTTTATCGGGTACGTCATAGATAGGCGCGAACATTAATTGCCCACTAACTCCTCCGAACTTAAGTACCAGGTGTGCGCCAAGAACCGTGCCCATTGAATGACCTATCAAGACAATCTCATCACAACGACTGCTCAGAAAGGCCAGCGCTTCCTCTACTTCGGCGATCCATTCCTGATGACGTAGTTTGAAGGTTCGCCGGGGGAACTCACCATGACCCGGTAATAGCGGACAATGGACCGTGAGGCCGCGTTCGTTCAAGTACGAAGCCATCGGCCTTGTGCTGGCAGGGCTGCCAATAAAACCATGCAGCACTAAGCAGCCAACAGATCCTCCATCTATGGTATAAGCCCGCCGTTCTTCGGGGACTTCGTAGGAAGGTTTAAATGGCATACACCTGAATTCTCCAAAGCCTGAAACAGAAAAACGACCAATAGCCATCGATAGCCACTACGATTACTGATACTCCTACGCAGGTGGCAGTCGTCGCACCACGGTCATCGACTGCCAGTATACTTGGCAACACGCCACGGTGCCACCTGTGGTTAAATACGCCACTATGCCCATCATTGTTTTAACAGATCAGCTAGCATCGCAAATCGCTGCGGGGGAGGTTGTGGAGCGCCCTGCGTCGGTGGTGAAAGAGCTGATTGAAAACGCCATAGATGCCGGAGCAAAGACTATCAACGTGGATATTAGGGGAGGGGGGCGCGAGCTCGTGCAAGTAGCAGATAATGGCTACGGCATCGGAGGCGGAGAAGTCGAGACGGCCTTCTTGCGGCACGCCACATCTAAACTGGAAAGCGCCGAAGATCTCAAGAGCATAAGAACTCTTGGTTTTCGCGGTGAGGCCTTGGCCGCTATCGCTGCCGTCAGTCGAGTAACAGCGGTTAGTCGCTCCGTTGACGAAAGCGCAGGAACGCGCTTAACATTGGAGGGAGGCAAGCTAACCAGCAAGGAGATTGTAGGCGCGCCACAAGGGACAGTTATCGCCGTGGCGAACCTCTTTTATAATGTGCCGGCGCGCTTGAAATTTCTTAAATCAGTAACCACCGAAAAAAGGCTGATCGACGAATACGTCACCAGATATGCCCTGGCGTATCCTGGCATCCGGTTCAGGCTGACCCATGATAATCGCATCACATTTCAAAGCATTGGCGGAAATCTATTAGATGTATTAACTGCTGTCTACGGACCAGATACGGCGAAGCAACTATTGGTGCTACGAGCGCAAGGAAGAACATCAAGCGACGAGACAGAAGAAAAGGCGACAACACCCTCCTCTGATATGCCGGCAACGATCGAAGTTAGCGGTTATGTTGCCCCACCTGATCTGAATTGGTCGAATCGAAACCAGATCACGTTATATGTCAATGGTCGATGGATTAAGGACAACCGGCTGACTTATGCCGTTATCCAGGCCTACCACACCCTCCTGCCTGTTGGGCGTTTTCCGCTGGCGGTAGTATTTATGTCCATGCCTCCTGAGATGGTGGACGTCAATGTTCACCCTGCTAAAACGGAAGTGCGCTTCCGGCAAGCCAACGCCGTTTTCGGGGCTATTCAGCGCACGGTTCGGCAGACGCTGATTTCCGACAGTCCCATTCCCCATGCGACGCACTTTTCATCGATTACTGATCCAGCCTTATTTGCTTCAGGCGACCAGAAGGGCCATGTTCAGACAGGGGATCCTATTGACACATCTGAACTCGATCTCAAGTGGAATACCGAGCTGTCGACAGGGTTCGGCGCAGAAGGGGATAGCATTGAGTCGCCGCAGATGACAGATAGCGCTGGAAAGTTGCCGATAATGCGTGTGGTTGGACAGGTCGGCGCTTCCTACATCATCACTGAAGGTCCAGAAGGTCTTTACCTTATTGATCAGCACGCGGCTCATGAGAGGGTACTCTATGAGAAGTTCATGTCAGCGTGGGAGGAAAACGGAACCCAGGAAGGAATGGTCTCGCAGGGATTGGTAAGTGGAATAGCCGTACAACTGTCGCCATCCCAGGCCACCATTCTTGGCGATCAACTTGAGCTCATGGAACGGATTGGATTCCAGATCGAGCCGTTTGGCCCTAACACGTTTATGGTTCGAAGCGTACCGGCGATGTTGACAAAGCTCGATCCCGCAAGGTCTGTGCAAGAGGTCGTAGAGGATCTCGAGCGGGGAGATGCCCCTTTGCAGAGCAGAATTGAGTCCCGCATCATTCTGCGCGTCTGCAAATCGGCCGCGGTTAAAGCAGGTCAGACTTTAAGTCGACAGGAGATGGAAGCGATGGTACGCCAGTTAGAGGGTTGCCGGAATCCACACACTTGCCCCCATGGACGGCCGACTCTCATTCACCTATCTGCAACCCAGCTCGCCAGAGAGTTTGGCCGAAAATGATTTAGGCTTGCCCCCTTCACACCAGGGAGGCTACCTCAGATTAAGATCAAAAGGTAAGATTGACCTTGTTGAGAAGTGGTGATTTCCGGTCAATTAAGAAGAGCCGTGCCTGGCCTATGGCTCTGGTTTTCCTCGTGGCGATGGCGGGCCTTATCCTATATTGGCCGGCTATCCGGCTGCCACTTATCTACGACGATCTTCTGCATATCCGCATCGTCAAGGGACTTAACTTTGCGAGTGTTTGGCTGCCCACTGACGAGTTTGGATTTTACCGGCCACTAACCTTCTTTCCTCTGCTAATTATTAAGAGCCTGTTTGGCCACTACCCATCCGAGCTACTACACGGCATCAACATCGTCCAACACGCCCTGAATGCCGCCTTGTTGGGTGCTTTATCGTGGAGACTTTGGCGACGAACACATTGGGCAGCAGCATCCGGACTGCTCTTTGTCCTTTTCCCCTTTTCTTTTCAGGCGGTTGCCGTCTACGGCCATAATGTCCATCCGGCGACGGCAGGTCTTTTACTGGCAGCTCTCCATACATATCTGGCTGGGATTCGAGCCAGGCAACAGGCCTACCTTTGGTGGATTGTGACAGCGATCCTGTTCCTGGCCGGATTGCTGAGTCATGAGTCGGCGGTGTTATTCGGCTTTTTCGCTGCACTAGTTCATTGGAGCGATCGTGGCCGGCTTCCAGAGTTAGATATTCGCAAACCGGCTGCGTCAGTAGCTTCGCTCGCGCGCCAGCCGTGGTTTGCCTTCTTGCTTGCCGGAGTTGTCTATACGATTGGCTACCAATTCCTGGATCTCAGCCGGTCTCCTCAAGCGTCATTTGCTGGCGATGCGCCGTGGTACAAATTCCTCTATCTAGGACAGGGCGCCGCCTACCCGGTTACCTGGTTAGGCAGGTGGCTGCCGGATATGGAACCGGCGGTTACGGCCGTCGTCCTGGGCGGTTTGGCGGTGATGACAGCTCTGACACTCTGGAGCGCCCGCGCAAAGGAAAACCGCCTTCCACTCTTGCTAGGATGGGGCTGGTGGGCACTGGCTTCGCTTCTGATCGCGCTACCCCTGGACACAAGCTATCTCTTGCACGGTCCGAGGCTGCTATATCTTAGCAGTGTCGGGTTGGCCCTGCTTTGGCCGGTGTTACTGGAACCGTTATATAGAATTAATGGGACAGGGCGTCTTATTTGGGCGATTTCCCTTATCGTCGTCCTGTCATCTAATTGGATCTTCGTCCGAAACCGTCTAGATGATTATGCCCGGTTAACCAGTCCGATCGACGAGGTCAAAACGACCATGAAGGATAAGCCAGACCAGGAAGGGGTGCTGCTTGTCAATCTGCCCCAATGGCTAGATCAGCCGGATAATACATACCGGGTTGGCGCAGACCTTGTGGCCATGCTGGCTAACTATCTATTCGTAGAGGAGTTATTAGCCGAGAATCTTCTGGTCGATCGGCCGGTGCAGGCGATCAGGGTGCCCGATTTACTCGGAAGCCCTCCCTATAATTATGCGATCCATGAGCAACCGGCCGGCGAGACTATTGAAGGTGACTGGGCCCCCCGGGGTAGCAGGGTCTTTATAACAACCTATCAAGACGAGGGTCCGGAGGCGCAATACACGGGATTACTCATCTCTGCTGATGGGCAAAAAGAGCCGGTTGCCACCTTTGGTCCCTACCATCTGATGGAGGCCCTGGCCCTAAGTTGTGATGATAAGGTCTATTTGACCACGACCTGGCGCGAGGTGAATGGGGAAGCTGGCGCCGGGTCAATTCCGCCTACCACCTCGATTTTCGCCCAGCTCCTAGATAGCGAAGGACAGATCGTGGACCAGGCCGATGGTCCCCTACTCAATCTGCGCCCGGACCTGGTTAACCTGCCTCCTGGCTGGCAAGTAGTGGATGAGCGGGAAATGGTGGCGAGCGAGAACCAGCTCGCCGGGTTACTGATCGGCGTATATGATTTTGCCAGTGGCGAACGATACTCGGCCTTGAATCGGTCAGGCGTTCGCCTCGCCGACGATGCCCTGCTCATATCCCTCCAAGATTGTTCTTAGGCAGATGACGCTGCACGCCAGCATACCTGGTGGATTGGAGCGAGTGTGAGGATCTGATAGCGGATCGGACTATTGACAGGGATATATATCGACAGGCCAAGAGATTGTGTCGCCCGTTCCGTCTGCCAGACTCACTCGAACAAGGGTATCTGGGTTGTAGAATCCAACAGATAGAAGGTATTTACCTGGCGGAAGTTCGTCCGGCAGGGTTATAAGATGCTCATCCACAACCAGATCGCCTTCTTGCCAGATTGAGGTGGGGTAATCACCGGACACGGGAGGTGAGTCAGCCGTTAGGATCAGATTGCCGCCGGTATCCACAAGGTGCACGAAGACCGTATAGTCGCGTGACGGCGAACCGGTGGCCTCCCAAAACAGCTCAATTTCAAGCTCTTCACAGCTCTGAACAAGCGCTGGGTTTAAGACATATCCAAGAAAGCTGATCCCATCGTCCAAATCCAACTCGAGGGGGTTTGTTGGCTCCTGATCTATTTCCTGGTTCGAAGCTAGCCTGGCATCGCCAACGATCAGAAGCTCGATCTGCTCTCCACCCGGTCCGAACGCCGTTATATCGCGACCTTTCGTCGTATCATACAATCCAACCTTGATCTGAAGACGAGATGGGGCAACGGCCATATCTCCCAAATAAATGCGGTAGGTATCCTGCCAGATCTCCCCTGGTTGCCATTGGCTGGTGGGAATCATTCCCCACGCCGGATAACGGTTGACCTGACCTTCGGATTCAAGGTCTCGACCCAAGGCATGCACAGCGCTCAGGACGTCAATGTCGACAGGTTCGGAAACCTGCCAGTAAAGGACTATCTCCACTGGATCGCCCCCAGGTACAGCGCTCTGGCCGGGTGACATTTCGACACCGACCAGCTGGATAATGCCCCCGTCTGTTGGGAATGTGATCGGACCGTATTGAACCCCATCCGGAACCGTGGTTAAGGCTTCCGGATAGGCATAAGCTGGCCGAATAGTGATCCAAGGTAACAGCGCGGCCGCTATAAAAGCTAACGCGGCAACGGCCACCGCCAATTTAGATTGCCTTGATGGCAATACCCAGGCTAGTAACCCGGTTGCCCATAGCACATTCAGGGGGCCAAGAGCCGGGAAGAGCAGCCGGCCTTGAAAAGCAGGGGAGATAACATTCCAACGCACGAGCAGTATAAAAAGAATGCCCGACCAGGCAAGAAGAAGCCAAAGACCTTTGTGTGGGTTTTCGGTATGGACTGCGGAGCTATTATCCGGCGTTGAGGAATCACTTTCCTCGTTTACATCGCTGGCTCCAGAGCTTGAATTCTCGTTATTGGCCGGGGGTGTCGAGCTATCGATCGGCGGCGATCCTCGAGCGCTGGCTTTGCGATAAGCCCATTGTTGCCAAACCCAGAGCAAAAATCCTGCGGCGCCAATCAAGGCAATCACGTTATAAACCGTGTAAAAGGCCTCAGGGGCAGCGACATTCACTCCACCGAAAAGCCCCCAGAAACTCCTGTAGAACGTGCCAAATTCACCAGCCCAATCCTGCAATGTGATGGCACTGTCCCGCGTTCCCTGGACGGCGATAAAGGTATCTAACGCGGTAGGATCTCCGTAAACACGCATGTTACGAATCAACCACGGAGCGGTTAAAGCCAGGGCAACGAGCAAGACCACACTTCCGCCACCAAGGAGAAATCGCCACTTCCGGCGTCGCCAACTTAATCCGGCCAGGGCCAATCCACTCAACAAGACCAAACCTGCCAGACTCAGCTTGGTTAAGGCGCCCAAGCCCAGAACCAGACCCAGGACAGCGTAGCGTGACCAGTGGCTACGTGGATCTGGCTCGTCGCGCCAAATTCTCACGAGTAAATAAACAGCGAGGCTTCCCAAAAGGATCGCCAGTGCATCGTTATTGACTGCAGCGTGGACAAAGATAAACATCGGGTTGAATGCTGTAAGCGCAGCCGCTAATAACCCTACTCTTGGGTTGAAGAGTAAAGTGCCCAGACGTGCTGTAACCAGAATGGTGCCAATTCCGAGAGCGATTGAAAAGAATCTGATAATGTATACGGCTAGCACCGTACCGTTCCATGGGAACGCTTCCTGTTCAGGCTGGTGAATGATCAGGTTCTTATTCGCCAACTGATTTGGGTCGCCGACAAACGCATGGGGATTGACTTGATGCACCTGCGGTAGATCACCCGTGTCGATCCAGGAGGTTATGGTGGCCATAATCAGGTAATAAAGCGGCGGTTGGGCACCTTCCTGTAACCACAGACCAGGGTCTTCTGGATCCAGTATGGGGTATGCTCGCTGAGTCTGAACATATTGGACGAGCGGATAATGCTTGTATTCATCTGACGCTTCCAATGGTGGTGTGGCAAGGGCGTAAGTGATGGCCAGCAGCACATAGCCTAATACGATCAAGGCCAAGTATCGGAAATGTGTTACGGTCATGCGTAGCAGAGCCTCATGGGGAAACTCGTATCGTTTGTAACAGAAGGCGAGCCTCTGGCTGAAGCTCATCCGACAAAACAACAGGTAGACGCTGGGCCCCGTCGAGTAAAAATAGTCCAACATAGAGCTGGTACTCACCCGCTACAATATCAGCAGGCATCTCTAGACTGTGCTTATCGGTGAGCACCTCGCCAGGACGCCAACCATTGGTCGGTCGTAACCAGTCGACGGGAATCCCATCTGACTGGGCAACTATTGAGTTGTCGTCGGCATCTACCAGGTGAACAAAGACGTGATAGCTCCGGTCGGGGATGGCCAGCGCCTGCCAGAAAAGAGTTAAATCCAGTGCCTCGCCAGGAGAGACTTGCTCCGAAACGAGATCATAGCCGTAAAGCTGTATGTCTGGGCCAAACATCGCCTCAGCCTTCTGTACCTCGAGAGGCAATGTCGTTTCGAGCGGCCAAGGGGTCACTATGATGGTACCGAGCGAGTTGAAGTCGCTCGACCATGGGCGCCAATCCGGTCTGCCCGAGATGGATTCCTCGCCAGACCAGAGACGCCAGCGCAACCGGTATCGGCCAGGTAGCGCATCAGGGGGGATGAACAAACCGGCTTGCTCGAGAATAACCGCTTCCTCCGGCCAGTCGCCCGGACTTAGCCAATCCGGACCTGGATCTTCAAGCTGGGTATGCAGAACCGACCCATCCGGCCCTATCAGATCCAATTGGTAGCGCAGCGTGGTCGCTGTGCGGGCATCTTCACCAGCCTGCCAGTAGAGGGAGAGTGGCAGCGCATGGCCCGGACGAACATCCGGAGCCGCCGGTATGGCGCCCAGGAGCGTCAAGGCGTCACCAAAAATCAACGGCGCGTCATTATCGAACGGCCAGGCGATTTCTAGGGGCCAAAGATCCGATGAGGCAATCTGTACCGTCGTTAGCTGCAGCCAGCCGGCAAGCTCACTTTCACCGGTCTTGTCCCATGGCTGTAATAACAGTTCGTAGTTACCAGGAGGTATGCCGGCCGGGAGCTGCAGCCCATAATTAACGCGGGTCAGCAAGCTCTCCGATGACTCTGAACCCTCTGGCAGCCTTACAGATTGACGGGAATCTATCCAGAAATCACCGTCGGCGTCACGCAAAGCAAATCGAAGCTGGAGATCTGGATGTGGAGCGCTGATTCCCTCCCAAAGCAGATCGATCCACAAGGTAGGCAGAACCGATGGCTCATGGAAATCGAGCCGCGTTCCGAGGACGGTAGGTGTTCCTTCCCAGGATGTCGCAAGATGGAGCGCGTTTCGAGGGAATGAATCTACCTCAAACGGTCTTGCGTCATAGGCGATCACCTCGTTCCGCATACTCGCTCCCCAGAAATTGGCTCTCTCTAGCCTGGTCAAGTTTTCCTCGAGCCATGATTCGACGAGCTGGTCCTTGTCTCTTCCATCGACCGGCGGGTCGGCTATAAACCAGATTCGGTCATATTGTTCTGTCAAGCCCGCTAGCTGTTCGCCGACATTCTCATCGGCCGAATACGGATAAACCGGCAGCGCAGTGACCGGCAAATCATTACGACGCTGGTAGTGCTCGTGCAAAGGCAGCAATATGGCGTTGTTATATAGGATGAGGTCACGATCGCCGGCGCGCGACTCAACATGACGGACAAGGGCACGCACATCATCCTTGGCGAACGATGGATCGTAATAAAGATTGATTAGCGAGATTATGGATCCACTCAAGAGCACGGCAAGAGCGGCAATCTGGGCCAGGTGAAAGGAACGGCGCGGCAGGGCTGACACACCCCGGGCAGCTAGCAAGACGAACGCTGGACTGCCGACGATGATGTGTCGAACGCCAAGGTACATGGGTTTAAGAAGAGAGCCAAGCATCAATCCAACTACCGCTGCCAGGAGGTAAACAAGCAAGAAGATCTGGCTAAGACGGCGATCCGTCTCGATTCTCTGTGTGCCGACCAGGCCAACTAACAGTAGCAATAGAAGACCCACGTCCAAGAGCTTGATACCTGCTTGATCAAAGTTGGATGTAATTCCCTGTCCAAAACCGTGGACGACATCCTGTAGCATGATCCATGGCGGTACGTAGTAGTAGGCCGTCTCGGCGCCTGTGAACAAGCGGGGGATTGTCGCAGGGACCAGGGGCAGCGCGACCAGTAAACCTGCCACAGCCGCGCCTAAGATAAGCAGACGCATCCCACGGCGCCACAGCAGCCAGACCCAGAACAGGCTTTGAATGGCGATGAGAAAAATAGCCGTGTAATGGGTATAGAAGGCCAGACCTGCCAACAAGAAGTAAAGAGCCATCCGTGCGACGAGTGAGGATGACGACAACCTGGGCAGCGTGAGCGAGCGCCAGAGCACGTAGGTGGCTGCGGTTCCCAACAAAACCAACATCGTGTACATGCGAGCTTCTTGCGCATACCATACCTGCAACGGGTTAACGGCCGCCAACAGGGCTGCCAGCATGCCAACGCTGGGACCATTAATGCGCCTGCCCAACTGGAATAAGAGTGGGACCAGGAAGATGCCAGACAACACGGAGACGAATCGATAACTGAAATCCGAATTCCCCAATAATGCCTGACCGAGGTGCGACACGAGATAATAGGCTGGTGGGTGCGTATCCTTGGTAATCCCCTCCTGGATGGTGATCCTATTGCTCAGAATCTCGGATATCGAGTAGCCGGACCTGAGCGTCGTCAAGCCCTCATCCTGCCAAAATCCGAAATTATCCAGTTGATGGATTCGCAGGCCGAAAGCCAGGAGAATGAGAAACAAGAGAAGCGGACGCCAGAGACGGGGTTCCAGATTCATTATTCTTCTGAAAGTCTCTAAGTTAGCAAAAAGTGGCTAGAGAAAATCATCTGAAAGAGCGGATTCGATGAGGCCAACCTCATATCATCTGTAACTGTGTGTCATCGAGCCGGGCCAAGATAGCCCAGGAATCGATGAATTAACAAAAGTATACTATCTACCAAGCCAATCACGAATTCCCTCACCCTGTGCTTACCGCGCCTCTCTAATCTCCCCGCAGCCAACTGCTAGACCTTTCAGCCCTTTATAAGAGCCTGAGTTCGGGTTCGGTGTTGCTGGTCAGTTAGGGGAACAATGACGGCCTATAACCGTTTGTAATTTGTTGGACAAAAGGATTAGGGTAGAGAAATAACCACGAGCTACCAATTGAACTCCAAAGAGGACCTGGTTTCGAAAATCACCAGATTTCCTAGCCCCATTTTCAGCTGTACAGATATGGTGGTTTAAATGCGGAGGCTCTGAAGAGGTCTTGAAGAGTAAGACCGAAGCCAACGATAATGCCCGGCTATTCAACTCTGACCACTAGCGCATTGTCAGGCCAACTTGAACCGCCGGCCGATACGGCATCAAGCCGATCCCCATCCAGCCGGTTGTAGAGTCCTATTAAGATCCTGTCGGCTTTTCCGGCGATATCGATCGATCGTCTATCCACCACGATCTGGCTCGGCGCCCACTGGCTCAACGGGTAGCTTCCGCCTAACGGATCGCCGTCTAACTGGCCGATTAGCAAGCCGCTGGCATCGAGCACGTGGGCAAACACAGTCAGATGATCAACAGGCGGTCGATCTACTTGCCAGGTCAATTCAACGGTCACGGTTTGCTCGTTTTGGCTGGCGGCGGCCTCCAACAATGAAATGCTGGCCTGCTGGCCTTGAAAACGGCCCAACGGTATCCCACCGGGCGCAGCCGCCGACAACGTTCCTGCCGGGCGTAACACAATCGCGTCTGACGAGTAGCCGGTCACGTAGACAATCTTCTCCGCTTCGCCGAGGTTGGCCCAATCGGCTGTAGAGGCTCTCAAGCTGTAGAGGTAGGGCATATCCGGCCGGATCGCCTCATTTATGTGTATGTCCAGGTCGGCTGGCCGGCCAGTGTTCACGCTGACCATGGTTTCTGTATGGGCGTAATGGGGGAAAAACTGCACGCCTTCATGACCAAGAGCGTACGTTGTCTTTAATGGTGCTAGCCAGCCCGGAAAATTGACAAAAAGCGGCGCTTGGTCCTGCTCATTGGCAGCGGTAGTCAGCGAAATGGCCTGCTTGTAAACCTCGCCGAGAATCCGGTGCAAATCCATTCGCCGCTGTAAGAACAGGATATTCTGGCCGATCACGACCAGGCCGATGGCGATGACCAGGCCCAGTCGAAGCCGGCCGCGCCTTGTATCAGCCGGCACAGTTACCCGCTTCCAGTCGATGGCCAGGATTGTCACATCAGCCCAAAGCCAGACCACACCTACGCCGGCCAACATGATCAGGCGAGGGCCGTTAATGACGTAATCAAACGATAAGAAGAGGATTGTGGGCGCCGCAGCTACCAGCCACCAGATCCATGGTAAGAGAGCGCGCCTACCAGCACTGCTGAAGCGTTGGACGAGCGCAGCACCGCCAAGAGCCAGCGCCGATAGGAGGGCGTTAATGGTCATATCGTTCAGCCCCAGGCCGTCCCGCATCCAGCCGCCTATCCAGGTCAGCGGGTAAGCCAAGGCCTGGGCGAAGTAGGAAACGTTTTGGAACATGGCCTCGGCATTGACTGCAGCGACATCACCACTGTTGAGTTTTGGCGCGAACCACCATAGAGGTAACCATATCAATGCCGGAATGGTCCATATCAATATGTTGCGGATCTTCTGACGGCGTTTTTGACGAAAATCCGGACCGGTGATCAGCACGGCCGCTAGAAGTGGACCAACAAGAATGCCGTTCTCATGGGCCAAGGGCGCCAAAAATGCCAATAGCAGGCTGGCAGCACCCCAGACTCGCCGGCCAGTATGCTCCATTAACCAATAGGTCAATGTGCTCGAGAGGATGAGAGTCGTCACCAGCAAGTGGGGCAGCGCCCCGACCCAGGGGACAACCTGGTAACTAAAGGGGTAGAGCAGGAACAGGCTGGCGCTCAGATAGATACGAAACCAGTTAAGCCAAGGCCGGTCTCTCGTCTTGTCACGATCGGCCCACAGCCGGCCGGCCAGAACACCAACCAACAATCCGTTAGCAGCGTGCAACAGCAGGTTCAAGGCGTGGCCTACCGGCGGGCTGTGGTGACTGAAAGGAAAAGCCATTACTTTCCAGACAGTAGCACTGAGAGGGCGAAAATAGGACAGGGTGCCGGCTGTTTGCCAGATCTCGGACAGGCTGTGGGCATCGACAAAAGGCAGGTTAACGAAGTCGTCAAAAAAGAGGGGTAGGGTTAGAGCGCGACCATAGACCAGCGCCGTCAGCGCAGCGCACCAGAGGATAAAACCAAAAGCGGGAAGACGATTATTCCTGGTCATCAGCCTGGCGGGTGCGTATCTTTGGTAATCCCCTCCTGGATGATGATCCTATTGCTCAGAATCTCGGTTTTCGAGTCTCCGGACCTGGAGGACGTCAGGTCCTCGAACTGCCAAAAACCGAAAATATCCAATTGCCGGGTTCCTAGGCCGAAAGGTAGGAGACTGAGAAACAAGAGAAGCGCATGCCAGAGACGGGGTTCCAGATTCATTATTCTTCTGAAAGTCTCTAAGTTAGCAAAAAGTGAACAGAGAAAATCATCTGAAAGAGCTGATTCGATGAGGCCAACCTCATATCATCTGCAACTGTTTGTCATCGAGCCGGGCCAAGATTGCCCAGGAAATGATGAACTAACAAAAGTATACTATCTACCAGGCCAATCACGAATTCCCTCACCCTGCACTTGCCGCATCTCTCTAATCTCCCTAGCGCCAACTGCAAGACCTTTCAGTCCTTTGTTAGAGCCTGAGACCTTATCTGATCTGACTGGTCAGTCAGGGGAATAATGGCGGCCGTAGTCGTTTGTGAATTGTTGGACAAAAGGATTCGGGTAGGGTAATATCCCCGGGCTACCAGGCGAAATCCAAAGAGAACCCGGTCTCGAAAATTACCACATTTCCTAGCCCCATTTTCAGTTATTCAGATAAGGTGGATTATACGTGGACGAAACTGAAGAGTTTTTGAAGGCACTGACCGAAGCGAACGGCGTACCAGGATATGAAGAAGAGGTGCGTGCATTGCTCCGCAGTTACATGGAGCCCTTGGGTGAGTTGACTCAGGATAAGCTGGGAAGCCTTATCTGCCACCAACCCGGGGAGGGTCCAAAAGTGATGCTCGCCGGTCACATGGACGAGATAGGTTTCATGGTTACTCATATAACGAAGGAAGGTTTCCTACGATTTGTGCAGCTTGGTGGCTGGTGGGATCAGGTCCTGCTCGGACATAGGGTGTTAATCAAAACCCGAAAGGGCGACGTCGTCGGGGTCATCGGCGCCAAACCGCCACATATCGTGGATCCAGAAGAACGCAAAAAGGTCGTCAAAAAAGACCAGATGTATATCGATATTGGCGCCATATCCAAAGAAGAGGTCGATGTCGCCGGTGTTCAGTCAGGCGATCCCGTTGTTCCCCATGCCGAATTTGCCGTGATGGCCAACGGCAAGAGCCTACTGGCGAAGGCCTTCGACAATCGCGTAGGTTGTGCGGTGGCCATCGATGTCCTGCGACTCCTAAAAAACGAGCACCCGAACGATCTCTTCGGGGTAGCTACCGTGATGGAAGAGGTTGGTCTACGAGGGGCAAGAACGAGCGCCCATGCAATCGATCCAGATGTAGCCATTGTTTTAGAAGTCGACATTGCCGGTGATGTGCCCGGAATCAGACCGGAGCAATCCAAGGCTACCTTAGGCAAAGGCCCTACTATTATCCTTTACGACCGGGGGATGATCCCGAATCTCAAATTAAGAAACCTGTTTATCGATACTGCCGCCGAATTAGAGATCCCCTTACAATTAAGCGGTTACACAGTTGGTGGATCGACCGACGGTGCGGCAATTCATCTCCATGGAACCGGTGTTCCGACGGTGGTTATTGGCGTCGCCTCCCGGCATATTCACAGTCACGGCTCCATAATCCATCGTGACGACTATGATAATGCGGTGAAGTTGGTCGCCGCTGTGGTCACCAGGCTGGATAAGGATACGGTAGAGGGGTTAACCAGTTAATAAGACGTGCAGCCGCATGCCTACGCGTGGTAGAATCTGGATTACCTTCTTACTCAAGATTCTAGCTGTACACGACAGATCATAAGCGGGCTTACGGTGGACGGAGAATCGTGAAACCGTCCGGAATTATTGTGAAGAAACCATTCTCTAAAACCAGGTCTAATTAACGAGAATGGTAGACAGTTTCTCAGGAGGTTAGTGAATGACAACACTCACCCCAGGTTTTGAAGATATCGCCGAATCTCTGCTCAAGCGAGTTGAGGATTTCAAGCCAACTGTAGAGGCGAGAAGCGTCGGCACGGTTATATCCGTAGGTGATGGCATTGCTCTTGCCGATGGCCTGGCCGATGTGAAGGCCAGCGAAATCGTCGAGTTCTCCAGCGGAGTAGCGGGCGTAACTCTAAACCTTGAACCGGATAACGTTGGCATCGTCGTCATGGGCGATTTTGCAAGCATAGAAGCCGGAGATGAGGTTAGGGCCACTGGACGTATTGCATCTATTCCGGTAGGGGACGCCCTGATCGGGCGAGTTATAAACCCGCTGGGCCAACCGCTGGATGGGAAGGGACCGATCAATACAACCATGACCCGTCCCCTTGAAAGAATCGCTCCAGGCGTGATCGAGAGGAAAGACGTAGATACGCCTGTTCAGACCGGCATAGTCTCCATTGACTCCATGTTCCCTATCGGCCGCGGTCAGCGAGAGTTGATCATCGGCGACAGGCAAACGGGCAAGACAGCCATCGGACTGGACACCGTTGTCAGCCAGAAGGGTGGCGATTTAACCTGCATTTACGTGGCAATTGGCCAAAGAGTTGGGCAGCTGGCACAGGTTGTTTCGACTCTGGAAAAACATGGGGCGATGGACTACACAGTGATTGTTATCGCCGGGGCTTCTGATCCGGCCCCTCTCCAGTACTTTGCCCCGTACGCTGGCTGCACTATCGGCGAGGAGTTCATGGACCAGGGGAAGGACGCCCTTGTGATTTATGATGACTTGTCAAAGCACGCCTGGGCTTACCGAGAGATGTCCCTCATCCTCAGGCGTCCTCCCGGTCGAGAAGCCTATCCTGGCGATATCTTTTCGCTTCACAGCCGCCTTCTGGAGCGTGCCGTTCGCCTTCGCGATGAACTTATCATAGTCCCGAAAGGCAGCGAGTTGAGTACAGACTCCGAAGGCGTGGATGGCAAGATTTATTTCGGTAACCATGACTGGCAACACGCTGGCGAAGCCTTAGAGGCGATGGACGACAAGGACAAGTACGAGATCAGGAAGGTACCCGGAACTGGTGGGTCTTTAACAGCTCTGCCGATTATCGAGACCCTCTTGGGCGATGTATCAGCCTATATCCCGACAAATGTTATTTCCATCACCGATGGCCAGTTGTTCTTGGAAACCGATCTTTTCAACGCCGGGCAGCGTCCTGCGATAAACACCGGCATATCCGTTTCCCGAGTTGGAAGCGACGCCCAGCGCAAGGCGATGAAGCGTGTTACCGGGGGCTTAAGATCAGATCTAGCCCAGTACAGAGAACTCGCCGCATTCGCCCAGTTCGGATCTGATCTGGATCGAACAACTCAACGCCAGCTTGCGAGAGGCGCGCGATTGATGGAGTTGCAAAAGCAGCCCCAATATTCACCCTATTCGTTATCACATCAAACCATGCTCATCTACGCCGGTACCCGCGGTCATCTCGATGATGTCCCAGTGGAAAATGTCGGGCAATGGATGAGGGATTTTTTACGATATATGGACACAGCACATCCGGATGTGGGAAGTACAATCGCCGAAACATTGGATTTCACTGACGAAACAGAAAAACAATTGGTTCAGGCTTTAGATGACTTCAACGCCAACTGGTCGAACTAATTCGTCAGACACGACATTTAATAGAAAAGACTCGAGTTCGTTAGCTGGAAACATTGGAAGCTCCACAAGGGGTCTGGATTGGCTACTGAACGTGAACTAAACAATCGCATACGGAGCATCCGCAACATCTCGCAGGTGACGAGTGCCCTGGCGGCCGTGTCGGCCGTGAAGGCCACCAAAGCCCAGCACCAGGTTATGGCCACTCGTGATTACGCGGGGAAAGCGTACGAGATTCTGATCAATGTGGCTTCGCAGCCTGGTGTAGACGAAAGTAGCTCGCACCCGATGTTGATAAGCCGGTCAGATGTTAAAAATGCAACGCTTATCCTTCTTACAGGGGACCGGGGGCTAGCAGGCGCCTACAACGCCAACATGGTAGCCAGCGCGGAACAGTTTATCCGGGCTATAACGGTGCCCGTCTCGATAATCGCCGTTGGAACCAAAGGCCGTGATCTGATGATCAGACGTGGCTACAATGTAGTGGCATCTTTCGAGGCCATTCCCGACGAACCGTCAATCCTCGACGCCTCGGCCATCGCTCGAGTTGCCATTGACGATTTTCTTGATGGCAAGGTCGATGACGTTTTTATTGCTTACACGGATTTCATCAATCTCGGCCTTAGAATTCCGAAGGTGAAGCAACTCTTGCCGCTCAAACCCCTTGATTTGGAGGCAATGGCCGTTTCCGAGTACGTTGAGGATGTAAGTCTGGCCGGTGTGGCAGAGCGAGTTTACGATTACGAGCCCGAACCGGCCGTGTTGCTCAACTCAATCGTCCCCAGTTTCACCGAACTGCAAGTCTATCAGGCCATCCTTGAGGCGAAAGCAAGCGAACATAGCGCCCGAATGGTGGCTATGAACAATGCCACCGACAATGCGGCCGATTTGATTGATTACTTGATTCTTGAACGGAACAAAGCCCGTCAATCGAGCATCACCAATGAGATTTTGGATATTGTCGGTGGAGCAGAAGCACTGGCGAGCAATTAACTGGGCAATCAATAATTAAATTAGTCGTTTAGATGTGACATCACCTGAACGAGATCTGGAGGTTTAAATGGCTGTTGGCATAGTAAAGGCCATTCGAGGTGTAGTTGTCGACGTCGCTTTTCCGGAGGGAGATTTACCGGAGATCTATGAGAGCCTGGATATCCCTCGTCCGGACGGTCGTCTGGTGCTTGAGGTCCAACAACACCTTGGCGAGGGCCTGGTGCGAACCGTGGCTATGGATTCGACCGATGGCCTTGCCCGGGGAGCAGAGGCTATCGCCTCCGGCGCGCCAATCATGGTGCCAGTAGGCCCGGTGACCCTGGGACGTGTATTCAACATCCTCGGCGAAGCCATAGACGGGCGGAGCACTCCAAAATCGGAAACATACTACCCCATTCACAGGCCCGCGCCTGAATTCCAGGAGCAGTCAACGGATTTTGAGACGTTCGAGACGGGCATGAAAGTTATCGACCTCATCGCACCCTTGATTCGAGGTGGTAAGATGGGCGTTTATGGCGGCGCAGGCGTAGGGAAGACGGTCATGATCTCTGAGCTCATTCGATCCGTAGCCGCCGAGCATGAGGGAGTTTCGGTATTCGCCGGCGTGGGCGAACGTACCCGGGAGGGCACCCAGCTCTATTATGAGATGCAAGAGTACGGCGTACAGGATTCGGTGGCCATGGTATTTGGTCAAATGAACGAGCCACCGGGTGTGCGACTCAGGGTGGCCTTAACCGGTCTGGCTATGTGTGAATATTTCCGGGACGAAGGGCGAGACGTCCTATTATTTATCGATAACATCTTTCGCTATGTGTTGGCCGGCTCTGAAATGTCTGCCCTTCTCGGCCGGATGCCCAGCGCCGTTGGCTACCAACCTACTCTAGCGGCCGAAATGGGGGCACTTCAGGAACGCATCACCTCAACCAAAAAGGGATCGATCACCTCTATGCAAGCCATCTACGTGCCTGCGGATGATTACTCCGATCCGGCGCCTGTGGCCACATTCGCCCACCTTGACGCCATTATTACCCTGGAACGCGGAGTATTCGCCAAAGGGCTTTTCCCGGCAGTCGATCCATTATCGTCCTCTAGCCGGGCACTTCAGCCCGACATCGTTGGAGATGAGCACTATCAGACGGCACGAGAAGTTAAACAAGTTTTGCAAACCTACAAAGATTTGCAGGACATAATCGCCATCCTCGGTATTGACGAATTAAGCGAAGATCAAAAGATACTGGTAGCTCGTGCCCGGAAGATCGAGCGCTTTTTAGGCCAACCGATGTATGTGGCTGAGAAATTCCATGGTCTGGACGGCCAATACGTGTCGACCCGTGAGACAGTGCGTGGTTTTCGTGAGATTCTTGATGGTAATCACGACGGTTTACCGGAGCAGGCGTTCTTCATGGTCGGCACAGTAGACCATGCAGTCGAGAAGGCCGAGAAGCTCCAGGCCGAGGATTAAGATTAGCCAGGCACTAATAAGGTCGACAGAAATAGGCATTTGGGTTATGGATCTTAACAGGTGACATAGCATGACTATCCAATGTGATATCGTCACACAGGAACGATCGGTCTTCAGCGATCAGGTAGATTACGTCAGCCTTCCGGGCACCGAAGGCTTGATGGGTATATTGCCGAACCACGCTTCTTTATTGACGGCATTAGCTTTCGGTGAGGTGATGGTCCGTAACAAAGGGGATGAACAATTCTTTGCCATCGGCGGCGGATACGCCGAAGTTCAACCAGACCGCGTTACTATTTTGGCTGACTCAGCTGAGCACGCAGGAGATATTGATCTGGAAAGGGCGGAGAAAGCCCGTTCGCGTGCAGAAAAAGCGATGAAAGAGGGGGTACCAGAAGACGCTGCCCGATATGCACAGATCGAAACTGCGCTAAGGCGCGCCCAGATACGTATTGACGTTGGTGTGCGGCGCTCAAGCAGACGGAGACGAAGACAGCTCAACGTCCCTGATTTGGGCGGCGAAGAGGAACTATAGACTTTGGCCATTTTCACTCCGTACATCGCTATCGACCTGGGCACGATCAACGTTCTCGTTCATGACCAGGGAAGGGGGGTTGTCCTCCAGGAACCGTCGATGGTGGCCATTCGCGAGGATGACGACCGCACGACTATCGTCGAAGTCGGCCGGGCGGCAAGGGAGATGTACGGCCGGACACCGGAAGAGATCGAAGTCATGCGTCCCTTACGCGATGGCGTTATCGCTGACTACTTCGTTACTGAGGCCATGCTCCGCTACTTCATTGAAAAGGTAGCCGGACGATTTCATATTCGCCGTCCAATCGTAATGATAAGCGTTCCCTATGGGGTGACCAGTGTGGAGCGCAGGGCGGTCAAGGAAGCTGCCCTGGCTGCGGGAGCCCGTGAGGTCCACTTGATACCGGAACCATTGGCGGCGGCTATTGGCGCCGGGCTTCCGGTTGGCACACCTACCGGTAACATGGTTGTTGACCTGGGGGGAGGATCTACTGAAGCAGCGGTCGTATCCATGAACGGCATTGTGTGCGCCGAGTCAGTACGTGTTGGGGGAGTTCATCTGGATGAAGCCATCGTTAGCTATACGCGGAAGAAATACAACCTTATTATTGGAGAGCCTACGGCCGAAGAGATCAAGATAAAGATCGGCGCGGCGATGGAATTAGACGATGATCTAGAGATGAATGTTCAGGGTCGCGACCAGATCGCTGGTCTGCCCAAGACAATCGTCGTGCGTTCCAGCGAAGTTGTGGAGGCGATATCAGAGCCGATGGCGGCGATCAACAACGTCGTTCGAGCAGTGTTGGCCAGGACGCCGCCGGAGTTGGCTTCAGACATTATCGACCGAGGTATGGTCCTTACGGGCGGCGGTGCGATGCTCCGGGAGATAGATATACTGCTTACTCAAGAGGCCGGTGTACCTGCCTATGTCGCCGACAATCCAATCGCATGTACAGCCCTTGGCGCTGGAAAGGCGCTAGCCGAGCTCCCGATTCTCCAGCGAAGCATCCCCGATCTCTAGTATTTTCAACAACAATCAATCCAGGGCTTCGATCGAAAATTCCCCACCATCAGGGCGAGGGACTTATTCTCAAGATTGAGATTCAGTCTAGAGAACCGTCAGAAACGGCTCTAGGCTGTGCGTTCTCCGGCTCCTCAGTTCAGGCTACTCCTCCAGATAGTAGGTCATTCTCTGTAGCTGAATGACAGGATCCGTATAGCGAACCTGAATAGCCGGGGGGACGGTCAGATAGATAGGCGCGTAACTCAGAATGGACTTAATCCCCGCTTCGACCAATAATTCTGTGGTCTCCTGAGCGGCCGAGGTTGGCACGGCAAGAATCGCGACCTGTACATTCTCCCGCTGTATGAGACTCTTTAGCTCGCTGACGGCCCGAACCAGCATACCGTTCATGTCTTGACCGATCTTGTCGGGATCATTGTCGAAGATCCACCTGATATGGAAGCCACGATACTGAAAACCTTGATAATGGGCCAGGGCGTGTCCAATGTAGCCCGCCCCAACAAGGACGACAGGCCATTCCTGTCCTAAATGAAGTATCTGGCGTAGCTGCCCTATCAAGTAACTAATATTGTAGCCGGTCCCCTGTTTTCCAAATTCGCCAAAATGGGACAAATCCTTTCGTATCTGGGCCGAGCTTATCCCCAGCCTTTGGCCCAATTCATAGGATGAGGTTGTATCGCTCTCAGCTTCGGCCGCCATGTGGGTAAGGGCACGCAAATAGATTGGTAAACGACCAATCACGATGTCAGGTATGTCATCATTCACGACAAGCCCCTCCTGGTTACACATATATCTAAACTATGCCTGGAAACAGCTATAGCAAGGTGTTCGTGCGAGTTTTCACAATTCTAGCACACGAGTATATGACCAGCAACAGCCAGCCACGGTTCTAAAAGCCATCGCCAGATCAAATCACGGGACCGGCTCCAGAGCAATTGATTGAAATAGAGCAATATGAGTCAGAGAAAGTCAAGCCTGCTCAAAGTCATCGCCTGAATTATAATTGATGATCTTATTTGTTATTAGGATTGAGAACGAGTGTCGGACAAGTAATATGCGTAGAACGATAGTAATTCTGGTTGTTATAATAATAGTCGTCGTCGCTGGTATTTTCTTTATTCGGCAACGACGGGCGAATCAGGAGGGGGAAGTGGAGATCCTGCGCCAGGCAATGGTGGAACAAGGTTCGTTAGCCGCGACCGTTAATGCCACAGGATCGATTGAACCGGAGGCTATGGTAACCTTGAGCTTTGGCGTTGCAGGTACTGTCCACGACGTCGACGCAATCCGGGGCCAGATAGCAGCAGCCGGCGATGTGCTGGCAAATCTTGAGACCGATGAACTGTCTCTTGCCGTACAGCAAGCGCAGGATGCATTGCACATCCAGGAATTGATGCTGCAGCAAGCGCTAAACAGCGAACCAAGCCCGGCTTCCCTGGCAACAGCTCAAGCGGACATCGACGCCGCAGAGGGCAACCTGGCTATCGCCGAGGCAAACTTAGCTGGGGCCGAAGCATCTGTGGATCAAGCCGAAGCCCAAAAAGCACAAATATCGGCCGGGCCGACGGCAGGCCAAATTGCCGCCGCTGAATCCCAGCTGACGACGGCCAGGTCGCAGCAGAAAATCGCCGAGGAAGCGCACAACAGAACCCTGGAATGCTTCACCATATCTTTGCCCGGAGGCGGGGAGAGCGAAACCTGCCCCGCCCTGGGTGCGCCTGAAGAGCAGGCCAGGGCCAACGTGGAGAACGCCAACGCGGCTCTTATAGCAGCCGAGGCGCAGCTAGCGGATTTGAGAGCTAGCGCGAGACCAGCCGACATACAAGCGGCCGACGCGGCTATCGCCGCGGCAAACGCGCAAGTGAACAGCGCGGCAGGCAGCGTGATGGTGGCCGAGGCCAACCTGGCCCGTGCGCAAGCAGCCAACGACCGGATGCTTGAAGGGCCGACCCAAGATGATTTAGCCATTCTCGAAGCCCAGATTTCATCCTCCGAAACCAACCTGGAACTGGCCCAGCTCAGATTACGACAGGCGATGATAGTCGCGCCCATGGACGGCCGCATAGCCAATGTCCTGGTGAACGCTGGCGAACAATCCGCCCCAGGGGCGCCGGCGCTAAGCATGGTGAATGAAGGGGCGTTTCATATCGAGGTGAGTGTAGACGAGATCGATATCGACCAGATCGCCGTCGGGCAGGAAGTCGACATCACGATGGACGCTCTACCAAACGCGGCTGTAACCGGAATGATCGCCGAAATCGCCCCAACGGCGGCGACATCAGGGGCTGGCGTGGTGACCTACCTCGTCACTATCAACATCGAACCCAAGGGTGTGACTTTACGACCGGGTATGACTGCCAACGCCTCGATAACCGTCGAGCAGATCGACAATGTCCTAAAAGTTCCGAACTGGGCTGTCCGGTTGGATAGGGAGACTGGCATTGCTTTTGTCAATCGACTTGGACCAGATGGCGCGGTTGAAGAGATACCAGTCGAAACCGGACTACGAAATGAGCAGTTCAGCGAAGTGCTCAGCGGACTGGAGGAAGGAGACGTGATCGTCGTCACCAACGTAAGAGAGGGATTCAGTCTCTTCGGAAATTAATCGTTTGAAATCCTAGAATTGGATGCTTAGCGGCCACCTTCATCCAGCGAGGATACGAACGCCGAAGAGCACGATCGACAGCTTGATTGCCCCAACTCCTCTAAGAGAAACAGATGAACCAAGAGAGCGAACAAAAACAACCGATCATCATCGTTGAAGATATGACCAAGGTCTACCACCTGGGTGAATACGAGGTGCGTGCCCTGGACGGTGTATCCCTGGAAATCTACGAAAGGGAGTTTCTGGCCATCATGGGCCCGTCCGGTTCGGGTAAGTCGACGATGATGAATATGCTGGGCGCGTTAGATACCCCCACCAGCGGCACTTATATATTGGCCGGTACTGACGCCAGCAGGCTGAGTGACAATGACCTGGCGGATGTTCGGAACCAGCAAATCGGTTTTGTTTTTCAGAATTTCAATCTACTGCCCCGAACATCTGCTTTACAGCAAGTAGAGTTGCCTCTGATCTACGCCGGTAAAAGCCAACGCCGCGAGCAAGCCAGGGAGGCGCTAGAGCTAGTTGGACTGGGGGACCGCATGCACCACAAACCCAGCGAACTATCCGGCGGACAGATGCAGCGAGTGGCCATTGCCCGGGCTCTTGTAAATGAGCCATCGATAATCCTGGCCGACGAACCTACAGGTAACCTGGACAGCAAATCGGGGGTTGAGATCATGCAGGTTCTTCAACGGCTCAACCAGGAAAAGGGGATCACCATCATTTGTGTAACCCACGATCCATGGATCGCTCGCCACAGTGGACGGGTTATCCGGCTGGCCGATGGGAAAGTTGTCGGCGACGAGGCCATTGAGAAGCCCCTGGTCGCCGGGGAAACAGAACGGCCGTCAGAAGAGATTCTGGTTCATACAGCATGAACCTGGCACAGAACGTCAGCCTGGCCATTCGTGCCCTGTCCGCAAATAAGCTCCGGGCGCTTTTAACCATGCTGGGCATCATCATCGGCGTGGCCGCAGTCATCACCCTGCTATCCGTTGGCAGGGGAGTGGAATCCTTCGTGGTGGGAGAGTTTCAGGACCTGGGGAATAACCTGCTCTTTATATTTCCAGGGCAGCTTGAACCGGGTCAGGGTCCACTGCGGCCTGGCGGTAGCGGCCTGACTAACGACGACGTGGCTGCCCTAAATGATACTTTCAGGGTACCGGATGTGATCGCCGTGGTCCCAGAATACGATCGCCTGGCCACAGTAACCCGCGGCCGCTACGAGACGAGGACGACCATTGCCGGGACATCGCCGAATTTCCCAGCCGTGCGGAACTTCTATCCCATCGCAGGAGATTTCTTCAGCGATCAGGATCTGAGCGGAAGTGCCAGGGTTGCCGTACTGGGCCAGACCGTTTACGAAGCGCTCTTCCCGGACGGCGAACTACCTGTCGACCAGACGATCAAAATCAACAACACCAACTTCAAAGTCATCGGTCTGATGGAAGAAAAAGGGGGATCCGGCTTCAACGATCAAGACGACCTGGTGTTGATTCCCCTGAGTACAGCCCAACGCCGGTTATTCCCCTCCCGCCGTGCAGACGGTAAATTCAGGGTCGATTTTATCTACGCCCAGATCATCAGCGACGAACGACAGGATGCGGCCATGGCCCAGATCGAAACGACGCTGCGCGACACGCACAACATCGACTTCCAAGGCGAAAATGACTTCACCGTGTTGAGCCAGACAGAGCTGATTGGCGCCTTTAGCCAGATCACCCGGATTCTGACCGCTTTCCTTGGATTAATCGCCGGCATCTCGCTGCTTGTCGGCGGGATAGGGATTATGAACATCATGCTGGTATCGGTGAGGGAACGAACGAGAGAGATTGGGCTTCGCAAAGCCGTGGGGGCAAAACGGACGGATATCCTGTGGCAGTTCCTGATAGAAGCCATGGTTCTGGCGACAATGGGCGGTCTGATCGGATTGACCATTGGCGCGGCGGCCGCTCTCTTTATATCCAGGCTGTCAGACAGCCTGCAGCCGACGGTGGCCTGGGATTCAGTGGTTCTGGCTATCGCCTTCTCGGCCGCCGTGGGACTGTTCTTTGGCATCTATCCGGCCTCGAGAGCTGCACGCCTGAATCCCATCGATGCCCTGAGGTACGAATGAACAGGCCAATCTTCTTGATATCAGTAAGAATCGTATGCATGTAACTGAGAACATCCGCATCGCCATTCGAGGCCTGACCGCCAATAAGTTGCGGGCGGCGCTGACAATGCTGGGGATCATGATCGGCGTGTCGGCCGTTATCACCTTATTATCCATCGGCGACGGCGTCAATCGTTTCATTGCCAACGAATTTATCGGTTTGGGTTCGAACCTCGTGTTCGTAGCGCCGAACTTCGAACCCGGACAGACCGAAGCCACGCTGACCATGTTGGACGCGGAGACGTTGGCAGATGGGGCCATGGTACCCGACGCCCTAGGCGTAGCGCCGGTCTACTTCCGCAGCGCTGACCTGGGTTATGGGGGGATCTCGCACGACAGCACGCTCATCGCCTCAACCCCTGATTACGCTGAGATCCGGGGTTTTGAGATTGTCCAAGGCCGATTTATTGACGATGGCGATTATAACGGCCGATCCCGTGTAGCCGTTCTGGGTCCGGATACGGTCGAAGCTCTCTTTTCTGAGGACATTGATCCGGTTGGTGAGGATATCAAGGTGCGAGGCATCACTTTCCGCGTTATCGGCATCTTTGGGGAGCAGGGGGGCACCGCCTTTGGTAGCCGGGACGACCTGGTCGTCGTCCCCTTGACGACAGCCCAGGAACGGCTCTTCAACGCCCGCAGCCAGCGGACGGGACAGTTCATCGTGGATATGATCCTGATCCAAGCCATTAGCAACGCGGCCGTGACCGATGTGGTCATCGACTCGGCGAACGCCCTGCGCCAGACGCATAACATCGCCTTCCGCGACGAAGACGATTTTCTGGTCCTGACCCAGCAAGATTTTCTGGATGCTTTTGGCCAGGTGACCTCGGTGCTGACCCTATTCCTGGGGGCCATAGCCAGCATCTCCTTACTAGTCGGGGGCATCGGGATTATGAACATCATGCTGGTATCGGTGACCGAACGGACGCGGGAGATCGGGTTGCGCAAGGCCGTGGGCGCTAAGCGGCGGGATATCTTGGGCCAGTTCCTGACGGAAGCTGTGGTTTTGGCCTTGTTGGGTGGCTTATTGGGGATAGGCCTGGGGGCTCTGGGAGCCTCGATCATCCGTCTCGTCGTGCCCGAACTGGACACTTCGGTAACCATTAACTCGATCGCGCTGGCGGTTGGCTTCTCGGCCGCGGTGGGGTTGTTCTTCGGCATCTACCCGGCGACCCGGGCCGCGGCGCTGCATCCGATCGAGGCGCTGCGATTTGAGTAGAGTGACAGTCGTGCCGGTTTAGATATGCCCGGCATCGTAGCTGAAATCAGGTTCCATTGTCGAATCGCCTCGCCATATGCGTAGGAGCTGCTACCGGATGTAAAAGGCCTGACCAATTAATCATCGGCCATCTCGTCCTACGAGCAATGGGTTCACCTAATAGCGCTCACCGTCTCAAATAAGGTAAGAAGGTGACTTCGCCGAGAACGGTTACCGGGATAGATGTCACTACACTGGCACTGTCGTTGACCAGGGGGTCCGCCTGGCTGATGGCGACCAGTGTCGCCCTGTCAATAGAGCCACGCTCCGCCGTTTCGGGAACGTTGACCGTCACCTGCACGACGGCGCTTCCTCCTCCGGCAACCTGGACCGAGGCCGGGATCCCGCCTAGGTCAGCCCAGCCCAAATCCGACGAGAGCGATAGGTCGTAGGTCTGGGCTGTTCCGCCCGTATTGTAGACGGTAAACTCATAAAGAATCGTGTCCCCAGGCTCGGCCGACTGGCCAGCCGGAGCCACGATCTGTAGGGTGTGCACCCGGATTACCTTGGTCGACACCCGAGCGTAAGGATCGCCATTATCATCCAGACCCTCTACACGCAGGTAATAGTGGCACTGAGCGGTAGGTGTGTAGCTGCCGGAAAAAAAGCCATCGCCGGCCTCGCCGTCCCCATGAGCGCCGTCGTCAAACAAGGGCAATAAATCAACGACCGTGCCGTCTGGAGTTACAAGCTGGAACTCGGCCGTATCAACGGGACCGCTGAGTCGGGCCTTTAACTGCTCTTCTGCCCCTTGCGCCCAAGAAGTGCTACCCAGATACTCCATGTTGATGCCAGAGTCCCCAGATGTAGAGAAGGAGAAGCTGCCCTCGCCGCTGATCTGGATCTCCCATAAGCCGGCAGCGGGATCTGCAACTTCGTAATATTGAGCGCCGCGGAAGTTGGTATAGGTCACGCCAGGATCGCCAGGCTGTACCAAGCTGCCGTCGGGATCTTTGACCTCGAGCTCAGCTCCTCCTTTGAACATGTTCAGCAAGAAATTGACGGTGGTTGTTGTTTCATCAATTGGCACCTGGTAAATGCGTGGCGGATTCGGAGGATACCGCCCACCATCTTCACGTAATCGACCCGCATATTGCCGTTATTGTCGCCGGTGTTTTGGACGCCAAGCCGAAGTGATACTGTCTGACCGGCATATGCGCCCAGGTCTACTTGTACCTCTACCCAATTGGGTCTGGTGTTATTGGCCTGGGTTAGGTCTAACTGCCATACCTGGCTGCCGTTCACTGTGACGTAGCCGTAATCGTCGGGAATGGGATCGTCCGGCGACTGGCGAAAAGTCATGTACTGGAAGCTCAAGGTCGTGCTGGTGACCGGAATGGTGATCGTCTGCGAGACCGAATTGGTGGTGATGACGCCGTCGCACGGCCGCCTGCCCAGAAGTCGAAGACGCCATGGTAAGAGGGTGCTTCCCAGGTATCCATCCAGTCGCCGATCTGGGTGCAATCTGTGTTATTCGTCACTTCGGTCCAGGCAGAATCAGGCGGCGGCCCTTCCTCAAAGCTGCCGTCGGCGACGGCGTTGGGAATGCCGACCTGGTCACGGTTGAGGGCCAAATCGGCCCCAGCCGTCATCTCGCTGAGAAGCACATCTGTGGCGCTCGTGGTCTCGGAGCTGGCGATACGGAAGTAATGTCCACCGGTCTCGGTGGCTAACTCCTGGAAAGATTGCCGGCCGAGGTCGCCAGCGACCGCCGGAAGATGGCTGCCAGCGTCATCTCCCAAACTGTAGCGGTTCATCACGGAGGTGGCTTCATTATCACCGAAGCACGGCAGCCAGCTCAATAACGTGATGTGTGTCTTCACGTTAGCATCAACCAACCTGGCTTTTGTCACTACAAGATCTGAATTAGATCCATGGAAACCGGCGTCTGTAATCAGCCAGGCCGCGCTATATTCCGCTTCATCGGCAACGCGTTCTAGCGCGCCCAACATCTCCTCCGGGCAATCATCCCCACCGGATGCGTTCACTCCGTTGAGCCAAGCGCGGATCTCATCTGGATCATTGGTATTGCCACGGTAGTTCACCGAATCTTTATAGGTGACCAGGTGGTAATTGGGGTAGATGTAACTTTCCTCCAGTCTGTCGACCTCTTTATCATGGCTGTCCTGGCATCGGCGATCTCATCAGCCATGCTGGATGTGTCGTCAAGGACGAAAACTATTGGGCGAGCCACGCTTAAGGCATAATTCAGCTCCTTGCAAGTGATCGAACTGGAATTAAGATCCCCATGCTGTTCGTTTGTAATAACAGCGACCACTTCGATAGCATCTTCACCAGGCTTGTACTCCTCCTCGATGATTTCATAATCACCTCCGGGACTCACGGTAAATGGGCCGTAAGGAGTAACATCTAGGCCGGTTTCTGTACGCTCCACCACGCTGATCCGTAATTCGCCGGTAGGACCAGAGCCATCCTGTTCGTCATACTGGAGAGCGATAGTGTAGATTCCTTCGGTGGGCAATCCAAGCCAGACAATGGAATAGTGATCCTTCTGCTTTCCGGTGGCTTCTTTGTAGTGGTAAGGGGACAGGTCGTTGTTGTTCTTCACAGGTCCTCTGGGTTCGGCGGTATAACCAGCGGCCTCTTCGTAGCAGTAGGGGGGATCTTGATCAGAACAGCTTCGCATGAAGCGAGTGGCAATGGCGTACTCATGGAAGAACTCAGATAGATCGGTACCCTGGCTACTAAGAGCCGATTCGAAGGCTTTAAAGCCTGTCTGATCCCCAGCTGCGTTTTTCAGGAAATCTTCGATTATCTCCTCCCCTCCACCCGCCATATTCGTACCGCCGTGTCGTTCTGCAGCATAGCGAAAAAACAGCCAATTAGAATATTTATCAGAATTCGGCCAATCGCCCAGGCACGATTTAAAGTCAGGCCACAGGTATTGGTAGTTGTCGTTGCTCCCGTCTTGTACCTCATCCTCGACATAGGCCGCCATGGATTCAGCCCACATCTCGGGTTCTGATTCATCGAGATTGGGATAGCCTATGCCGTTGTGTATAGCGTGGAAGTATTCGTGAGCAGCAGTTATTGCCACATTATCAAGATTGG
>PVMK01124076.1_pt1 | contig 64894 bp, 62 predicted proteins | sample 1853481 | NCBI WGS metagenome assembly PVMK01 (sample SAMN08533507, study PRJNA380276) | Marine sediment metagenome, whole genome shotgun sequencing project.
TCCTGAAGCCGGGCGGCAGCTACCTGTTCAATGTCTGGGATTCATGGGGTTCGAATCCGTACGCGCAGATTACCCACGAAGTGGTGCAGGCGTTTTTTCCCGAGGACCCGCCCGGGTTCTACAAAATACCCTTTGGTTACCATGACGCCGATGAAATCAAGAAGTCGGTATTGCGGGCAGGTTTCTCCCAAGTGAGCATCGAACATTTGCCGCTGAAGTCCAAGATACTTTCAGCTGACCGCTTCGCCAAAGGCCTGGTTTTCGGGAATCCATTCCACGAGGAGATCGTCACCCGCGGGGGTGACCCCCATGCAATATGCGCAACAGTGGCAGAGGCCATAGATCGGCAGTTGGGATCCGAGATGTCACTGCAGGCTCTTATCGTTCACGCTTCGAAATCCTGAGCGGTTAGACTGCGCCCCGTTTCACCGCCCCGCATGGCTATTGGCGCGCACGACCCCGGCAGAGTTGAAATTAAAGCAGATTCGAGGAAATGATTCCGCGGAGGCGGGCTGTCCCTCGTCTTTTCCTCGACGGTACGAATAGCGCCGCCTTTCTCGAGCCCGGCGAACTTGCTGGAAAAACCTTTGCTGTCCCAGACCGCGTTCCAGCTGCACATCGTATTCTTCGGCCCAGCGATCATAGAACGCCAGGGTATCCGCCGCGCTCTCCAGGGAGTAGGCGTCTTTCAGAAAGGCCTTGGACTTGCGTTCCTCGGCATCACTCGTGGAGAGATCCCTCTGTCCACGCGGCTATTGCCGTGCGCGGACCTGGTCGCCGCTTTCGCCGACAATCTCCGTGTACAGCTCGGCATCCGTGTCGCCCTCGGTGCCGAACACCAGAACCCGGGCATGCTCGTCCAGCTCGAGCCGGTGTGCCGTGCCCGCGTCACCGCAAACAGCCAGCAGGCCGGCGAGGCCCGCGACACCGGACTCGCCCCCCACCACCGGTGTGTCGCCGCCTTCCCCGGCTGCCAGGCGGCCCATGGCGGCGAGCGCCGCCTCGTCACCCATGTGCATGAAGTAGTGGCTGCCCGCCTCCAGCAAGGGCCAGGCGATCAACGATGGTTCGCCGCAGGACAACCCGGCCATCACCGTATCCAGATCACCGTCCACGTGCACACGACGCCCGGCGGCCGCACTGGCAAAAAGGCAGGCGGCATTGTCCGGCTCGACGATGATGAGCCGCGGGCGCTCAGCGCCGTATGCCCACCACAGAGGCGCGCATACCGCCGCCGCCAGCCCGCCGACACCGCCCTGAACGAACACATGGGTGGGCGGGCGGGCGCCCGACAGTTCGCGGATGCATTCCTCCACCATCACCGTGTAGCCGGACATGACGTCACGGGGCACCTCCGTGTAGCCCGCATAGGAGGTATCCGACACCACCTGCCAATCGTGCGCCCGCGCCTCGCTGGCCACCCGTTGCACGGATTCGTCATAGTTTCCGGCCACGTGCACCACCCGCGCGCCGTAGGATGCGATGGCGGCCTCTCGGGCATTGCTGACCCTGGCATGAATGAAGACGACACAAGCACAACCGAGAATCCTGGCACCCCAGGCCACCGCGCGGCCGTGGTTTCCATCGGTGGCACATGTGACCGTCAAGGTGGAAACGATCTCCCCATGCTTTCCCGCCATCAGCTCCGGGACGCTCACCGGCATGGCGATGCCGCGTTGCGCCAACTCACGGACCAGGTAACGATACACGGCGTAGGCGCCGCCCAGGGCTTTGAAGCTGCCGAGTCCGAAACGGCCGGATTCGTCCTTGTAGAGCAACTCCCCGATGCCGGCTGCCCGTGCCATACCCGGCAGCGAACGCAGAGGCGTCGACTGATAGCCCGGCCAGGTCTGGATTTCCGCCGAGGCCAGCGCGCAGTCTTCCGGCCTCAACACATGGGCGCATTCCGCCGGCGGGGAATCCCCATGGGATACACGGGCATTCGTGATCAGTTCGAAATCATCGACCATCGGGCACCGGCAGGCGACTCTGGAAAACCACCAGGGTGGTGAAATCTTTAAGCATTACACCCAACAATTCAAACCATTCGTAGATCAGAGGATGCACCCTGCGCGAATCCACCACCACGAAATCTCCGTGATGGATGCCAATCGTTTCCAGAAAGTAGACAAAAGCCTCCATGGAACCTTCCTGGTGTCGCTCCAATACCCGCACGTTGAGCATCTGGTCGACGACCCGGGCCGGTGCAAGGCGGCGGATCCCGCCGTACAACCAGCCGCCCCGGTCCATGCAGTGCAGAGCACCGAAGAGAATCACCTGGCTCCGTCCGTAGCGAAAATGTCGCCAAAAGTTGTTCCCTATGGATTCGTCTCTGCTCCCCTGGCCGGCATGGCGCTGTCGTGCGGCTCGCTGGGCCTTCGTCTCCTCGATGGCAATCAGCTCTACGTCGGCATTGCGGATGCGGGCAGCACGGATAGCACTCGCGATGTCGGCGCCTAGAAGCGATACGCGCGCCCTTCCCCATCTGAGCTCCTGATCGATTCGTCCCATCTGGTGTGGCGTCACCTCCAGCATCAGCCCGTCGATTCGGAGCTCGCTGAAAATGGTGCGTGCGAGAAAGCGCCGGGTCGAATCCTCGTGGTTTTCCCCCAGACACAGCACCCGGATCTTCGACTTCCCCAATCTGTGGAGCCAGATCGAGAGGTCGACGATGCCTTCCTCGAGATTCTTTCGAAGCTCCGCCTGCTCGGCGGTCGAAAGACGAGAAAATCGGCGAAGCGCGTTTTCCGCCGTTTGACGATAGCCGGCGTTGTGAAAAGGGCCGCTGGGAAGCTCGGCCACAGGCCGAGGCACGTAATTCTCCTCGATCCAGCGGGCGGTAAGAAAAGCGATTGCTACGATGATCACGACAGAGGCGACGCCGATGACGTGCTTCACGATGAATCGGCGCCTCCGGTCTCGAGCATGCGCGCGATTTCCGCGTGCCCTTTGGCCATGGCCATGTCCCGGGGTGTGGCACCATTGTGGCCTTTCAGCGTCGCCGTCGCACCGGAATCCATGAGCAGCGCGACGACCTCGGCGTGGCCGTTGCCCGCCGCCCAGTGCAGGGGCGCAAACTTCAGCTCGTTGACCGCATCCACGTTGGCGCCGGCATCGATCAAGAGGGTGACAATGCCGTTCCTGCCTTTGCCCGCCGCATGATGCAGAGCCGTACTACCATGGATGTCCCCGGCCCCCGGCGGCGCACCGGCGTCCAACAGCAAACCCACGGCCTCCAGGGAATTTCCAGTGACCGCCGCGTGCAGGGGTGTGCCGCGGGTTTTCGACCAGGCGTCCACCCGGGCGCCCTTCTCCAGGAGCCAGCGGACGATGTCCTCGTCCTGGGCCACGTGCAATGGCGTCACGCCATAAACAGCCACCGCATTCGCATCGGCGCCCTGGTCCAGCAGGTAGCGTGCTACTTCCCCGTGCCGGTACATGATGGATGCATGCAACGGGGTAAATCCGCCGGAATCCGGTTGATCGATTTCAGCGCCGTCGGCGACGAAGCGCTGCACTTCCTCGAGGGAGCCCTTCTTCGCCGCCAGATACAAGGTGCCGCCATCGTCGGCACAGGAAGCGACGAGAATCGCCAGCACATGACCAGGGAAGTCGAACGACGACCCATCGTGCGGGAACTCCCCGGTTGCCGTGGGCGGGGGGGACAGATTTGAAATCTGTCCCCTTGGTCAGTTGTCGCTGATCGCCTTCATGCTCAGTCGAATGCGCCCCTGGCGGTCCACTTCCAGAACCTTGACCCGGACGCGATCGCCTTCGCTCAGCTTGTCGCTGACCTTCTCGACGCGCTCTTCGCAGATCTGGGAAATGTGCACCAGGCCATCCTTACCCGGCAGGATGTTGACGAAGGCGCCAAAGTCCATGAGCTTGGCGACGCGGCCCTCGTAGATCATCCCCACTTCCACATCGGCGGTGATCTGCTCGACGCGGCGCAGTGCCTCCTGGCCGGCGGCGTTGTCCACCGACGCAATCTTGACCGTGCCGTCGTCGGTAATATCGATGGTGGTACCGGTTTCCTCGGTGATCGAGCGAATGGTGGCACCGCCCTTGCCGATAACGTCACGGATCTTGTCGGGATGAATTTTGATGCTGATGATGCGGGGCGCGTATTCCGACATCTCGGAACGGGGCTCGCTGATGGTTTTTGCCATCTCATCGAGGATGTGCAACCTGCCCTCGTGGGCCTGATCCAGCGCCTCCTGCATGATCTCCCGGGTGATCCCGTCGATCTTGATATCCATCTGCAGTGCCGTGATGCCTTCGCGGGTACCCGCAACCTTGAAGTCCATGTCGCCCAGATGATCCTCGTCACCCATGATGTCCGAGAGCACGACGTACTTGTCGCCTTCCTTGATGAGCCCCATGGCGATGCCGGCGACCGGCCCCTTGATGGGCACACCGGCATCCATCAACGCCATGCTCGTGCCGCAGACGCTTGCCATGGAGCTCGAGCCGTTCGACTCGGTAACTTCCGACACCACGCGCACCACGTAGGGAAACTCTTCGGTGAGATCCGGCATCACCGCGACGATGCCGCGCTTTGCCAGTCGCCCATGACCGATTTCGCGCCGCTTGGGCGATCCGACCCGCCCGGTCTCCCCGACGCAGAAGGGTGGAAAATTGTAGTGCATCATGAACGGCTCGCGTCGTTCGCCCTCGATGGCATCGATGATCTGTGCGTCGCGGCCGGTACCGAGGGTGGTGACCACGATGGCCTGCGTCTCACCGCGTGTGAACAGGGCCGAACCGTGGGTACGGGGCAACACACCGACCCGGGTCGTAATTCGGCGCACCGTATTGGTGTTACGACCGTCGATGCGCTTTTCGCCGGCGAGAATCCAACCGCGCACGATGCTCTTCTCGAGCCGCGAGAATGCCCCGACCACCTCGTTGGCTTCCCATTGGCTGTCGTCGCCCTCCGACAGCTCCTCGATTATTTTGTTTCGAACCTCGAACACGCGCCCCTGGCGCTCGAGCTTGTCGGGGAATCCGGTAGGCTTCGCTGAGCGCGTGGGTGACGCTCGCGGCAACGCGCTCGGCGAGCACCGTGTCATCCTCGTCCGCCTGCCAATCCCGGGCGGGCGTGCCCACTTCTTCCTTGAGCTCGCGAATGAGGCCAATCACCGCCTGCATCTGATCGTGACCATAGAGCACGGCGTCCAGCATCACGCTTTCGGATAGGCCCTTGGCCTCGGATTCCACCATCAACACGGCGTTCTCGGTTCCGGCAACCACCAGGTTGAGATCCGATTCACCGATCTGAGTCAAAGTGGGATTCAGCACGTAGGCGCCGTCGACAAAACCCACCCGCGCCGCACCGATGGGGCCGCTGAAAGGCATGCCGGAAATCGACACCGCCGCCGATGCGCCGATGAGCGCGGGAATGTCCGGATCGATCTCCGGGTCCAGGGACATCACGGTGGCAATGACCTGCACCTCCTGCCTGAAGCCCTTCGGGAACGAGGGCCGCAGGGGTCTGTCGATCAAGCGACAGGTCAGGGTTTCCTTTTCGGCCGGACGCCCCTCGCGCTTGAAAAAACCGCCGGGGATTTTGCCGGCGGCATAGGTCTTTTCCTGATAGTCGACGGTCAATGGGAAGAAGCTGCGATTGGGATCCGAGTGGGGGTTGCCTACCACGGTTACCAGTACCATGGTGTCGCCGAGGCTGGCAAGAATCGCCCCGGATGCCTGGCGGGCAATTTCTCCCGTTTCGAGGACCAGATCGTGGGCGCCGTAACGAACGGACTTTTTGATGGCTGTCATGGATTACCTTTGGAATGTACGCTGGAAGCGTTAAGCGGCGCCGCGACCCTGGGTCGACGACGAAATCATTGATGGAGTTGCAGGTTGCCGGATGTCACCATCGGCGACGGCATCACCGGCGAAGGCCCAGGCGGGCGATCAAATCTCGGTAGCGATCGACGTCCTTGTCTCTCAGATAGTCGAGCAGCTTGCGCCGTTGGCTGACCATCTTCAGCAAGCCGCGTCGAGAGTGATGATCGTGAATGTGAGCCTTGAAATGACCGGTCAGATTTTGAATGCGCGTCGATAGCAACGCCACCTGAACTTCCGGCGAACCCGTATCGCCGTTGCCGCGCTGGTATTCCGAAACTACTTCTTGCTTCTGGGTGACACTTATCGACATCGTTCAATCATTCCTGTACTCAAATTTTAGGCCGCGTATTCTACTCTCACACCGTTTCCTGAACAAGGGCGCAGGGGTATTCGCCGCCGGCCATAAGCCCATGATTGTCAATAACTTTCAACTGGCATTCATGAGCCGCCTGGGGGCCACGCGGCCGTCGTCCAGAACTTCACCGATACCCACGAAGCGATCGCCGCCGGCGAAGATCCGCACCCACCCCTCGGTGGGGGCATGGGGAACGAGCACCGGCTGGCCGCGTCGCAGATAATAGGCGACCGCATCCGGCAAGCTGACGCCTGGCCAGTGGGCCACCGCCGCCTCGATGGGCAGGAGCAGTTCATCGAGAGCGGCCAAACCACTCTCGGCGCGTTCTTCCAGCTCGCCGAGAGAAATCATGTCCTTGGCTTCGAAGGGCCCGGCGCCGAAACGATGCAGGGTCTCGACACTGCCCCCACAGCCCAGGCGCTTGCCGATGTCCTCGGCAAGAGTGCGGATATAGGTACCCTTGGAGCAATCCACTTCCACCTGCAAGCGCCCGTCGCCGAAGCCGAGCAGCTCCAGTCGGTAGATAGTCACGCTCCGAGGTTGGCGCTCCACCGTGAGCCCCTGATGGGCGAGCTTGTACAGGCGCTGGCCCTGGTGCTTGATGGCCGAATGCATGGGCGGCACCTGCTCGATGGGGCCGGTGAATTCCGCCAGTACGCGCAGGATTTCCCGCTCCTTGAGCTCAGCGGCGATCGTGACGCTCGATCACCTCGCCCTCGGCATCGCCGGTATTGGTCACCACGCCCAACCGAAAGGTGGATCGATAACGCTTGTCGGCGTTGAGAAGAAAGCCCGAGATCTTCGTCGCTTCACCGAAGCACAGCGGCAGCAAGCCGCTGGCCAGCCGATCCAGGCTGCCCGTATGGCCACCCTTTCGCGCCTGGAACAGGTTCTTCACCCGCTGCAGCGCTTGCGTCGATCCCAGCCCCACCGGCTTGTCCAGCAGGACAATGCCGGTCAGATCGCGCCCGTGTCGGCGCCGCCGGCCCACGCTAGCAGTCCTCCCGGGATTGGTCGTTGGACTCATCGGCGGTGCGAATGGCCGCGTCTATCAGCTCGCCTACCCGGGTCGCACGTTCCAGCGTCTCGTCGTGGGCAAAGCGCAGTCGTGGCACGTAGCGCATTCGCACCCGCTGCCCCAGCCGTCTGCGAACGAATCCGCTGGCACGATTGAGTCCCTCGAGGGCGCGCTGTACGTCGCCATCTGCAGGCATGGTAATGAAGAGGGTGGCGTTGGAAAGATCCTTCGATAGGGACGAGCCGGACACGGTTACCCTCCCGATACGGGGATCCTCCAGCTCCTGGGCGATAATTTCGGCCACCTCGCGCTGTATCTGATCAGCGACCCGCTCCGAACGACTGTAATCCTTAACGCCCATTGCCTGGCCCATTGCTTGGCCCATCACTTGCCCCAGGCCCAGGGTGAGTCCTGCGGCTTCGACGGAACACTCAGATCGTGCGCTCGACGAGGGTTCGTTCGAATACTTCGATCTGGTCGCCGACCTTTACGTCGTTATAGTTTTTCACGCCGATTCCGCACTCGGTGCCGGACTTCACTTCGCTCACGTCATCTTTGAAACGGCGAAGCGACTCCAGCTCTCCTTCGTAGATGACCACGCTGTCGCGCAAGACCCGAATGGGACTGCTGCGTCGCACGACACCCTCACTGACAATGCAGCCGGCGATGGCACCGAGTTTTTTGGATCGGAACACGTCGCGAACCTCGGCAATACCGATGATTTCTTCGCGCACTTCCGGCGACAACATGCCGCTGATCGCCTGCTTTACGGTATCGATGACCTCATAGATGATGCTGAAATAGTGAAGATCCACACCCTCGTTCTCGATAATTCTGCGTGCCGCAGCATCTGCGCGCACGTTGAATCCAATCACGATGGCTTTCGATGCAATGGCGAGGTTCACGTCCGTTTCGCTGATGCCGCCTGTGGCGGCCGTCACGACGTTAACCTTCACTTCGTCCATGGAAAGGTCGATAAGTGTGTCGCGCAGGGCCTCTACCGAACCCTGCACATCCGCCTTGATGACGATATTCAGAACATCGACCTTGCCCTCGGTCATCTGGTCGAAGATGTTGTCGAGCTTGGCCGCCTGCTGGCGAGCCAGACGCACCTCGCGATCCTTGACCTGGCGAAACTGAGCGATTTCCCGCGCTTTGCGTTCATCGGGAACCACCAAGGCCTCGTCACCGGCGTTGGGTGTTCCGGAAAGCCCCAGAACCTCCACCGGGATGGACGGCCCGGCTTGTTGAATTTCCTGGCCGGTCTGATCGTACAGACCGCGCACGCGTCCGAACTCCTGGCCGGCGAGAATGATGTCACCCTTTTTCAGCAATCCGGCCTGCACCAGCACGGAAGCCACGGGGCCTCGTCCCTTGTCGAGCCGTGCCTCGATGACGACGCCGCGGGCCGGGCCGGAGTCCGGTGCCTTCAATTCCAACACTTCCGATTGAAGGACAAGCGACTCGAGCAATTCCTCCACGCCTTCACCGGTCTTGGCGGATAGGTTCACGAAAATCGTGTCGCCGCCCCAGGATTCTGGAATCACTTCGTGGTTGGCCAGCTCCTGCTTGATCCGTTCCGGATCGGAGTCGGGCCTGTCGATCTTGTTGACCGCGACGATGATCGGGACCTCTGCCGCCCGCGCATGCTGGATTGCCTCGATGGTCTGCGGCATGACTCCGTCGTCTGCAGCCACGACCAGCACCACGATGTCCGTCACCTTGGCGCCCCGGGCGCGCATGGCGGTGAACGCGGCGTGACCCGGCGTATCCAGAAAGCTCAGGGTGCCCTTGTCCGTTTCCACATGGTAAGCGCCGATGTGCTGGGTGATGCCGCCCGCTTCTCCCTCGGCCACTTTGCTGCGGCGAATAAAATCGAGCAACGACGTCTTGCCGTGATCCACATGCCCCATGATCGTGACCACGGGAGAGCGCGGAACCGATGGCCGATCGTCGGTGCCTTCTTGAACCAACTCGTCCTCGACCGACTCCTCTTTGAGCATTACCGGCGAGTGGCCGAGCTCTTCGACGACGATAGCGGCGGTATCCTGGTCGATGACCTGGTTTATGGTAACCATGGTTCCGAGATTCATCATTGCCTTGATGAGCTCGGAGGACTTAATGGACATTTTCTGGGCAAGCTCGGAGACCGAAATGGTTTCCGGAATAGTCACCTCGCGAATGACTGGCGCCGTTGGCAACTCGAAGGCATGGCGTGAGGGTGATGCCTTGATGACCGGACGCGCCTTGGGTTTCTTGCGGCGCCGCCCGCTCTTTTCGCTGGCCACGTGCAGTTCGGTGCGGCCGTGCTTCGGCTTTTCACCCCGTCTGGCGCCGCGATCGGGCTTGCGAGTATCGCCTCTCTTCGCCGAAACGGCAGCCGCCTGCTCGGCAGCGAGGGTCGCTTCGGCCTTGGCACGCGCAGCTTCGGTTACTTCGTTGGCGCTGGCCTGTTGTTCTTTCTTCTTTTCTTCCGCCTCTTGTTCCTGTTCGCGCGCACGCTCTTCCACCGCGATCTTGCGTCTTTCGATCTCTTCTATTTGACGCGCCGTCTCAGCTTTCTCGCGAGTCTCTTCCTCGGAGCGCAGCCGATCGTCGATTTCCAGGTGACGGCGCTTAGCCTCGTCGTGCAGTGCTTGCTTGGCCGCCTCCATTCGCTGTGCCTCGTCACCGCTTTCCACAGGGACGAAATCGACGGCTTGTTTCTCCGCACCGCGAACGTAGGTGCGGCGCTTGCGCACCTCCACGGTAATGGTCTTCTTGCGGCCCTGGGTAGAGACCTTCAGCTCGTTGACCGATTTGCGCTTCAGCGTGATTTTTCGCGGCGCGCTCGCGTCGCTGTCGCCACCGCCATGCAGCTGCCGGAGATGGCCCAGAAGCTGGGCCTTGTCCTGTTCGTTGAGTCTTTGGTCGGCATCGGTATGCGGCAATCCGGACTTGCCGAGTTGCGCCAGCAGGCGATCCACCGGGATCCCTACTACTTCCGCCAGCTCTCGAACGGTGACTTCCGACATATACCTACCTCTAGCTAGCCGAGCCCGTTGACGCCTCGGCGCCGGTTTCCTCGTCGCTCGAGCCTTCCGAACTCTCGTCCTCGAACCACATCTCTCGTGCCTTCATGATGAGCACGCCGGCACGTTCCTCTCCGATATCGACGATGTCCAGCACGTCCCCCACCGACTGGTCCGCCAGGTCTTCCCGCGTGATAACGCCGCGGCGGGCAAGCGTCGCCGCAAGCTCGCTGTCCATCCCCTCCATGGACAGAAGATCCTCGGCGGGAGGCGCGTCGCTGATGCCTTCCTCGCTGGCAATCTCCCGGGCCAGCAGCGCGTCACGGGCTCTGGATTGCAGCTCGTTGACCATGTCAGCGTCGAACTCCTCGATGCCGAGCATCTCCGCTTCCGGCACGTAGGCGACCTCATCGATCCCGGAAAACCCTTCCTGCATGAGAATCATCGCCACCTCTTCGTCCACGGCAAGCTTATCCATGAACAGCTTGAGCACGCGTTCGGTCTCCGCCTCGTTTTTCTCCTGCGCCTGGAGCTCGGTCATCACGTTGAGTTCCCAACCGGTCAGTTGGCTGGCGAGGCGAACATTCTGCCCTCCCCGGCCAATGGCTTGAGAGAGCTGCTCCTCGTGTACCGCCACATCCATGGATTGGGAGTCCTCATCGACGACGATGGACACGGCCTCGGCGGGGGACATGGCGTTGATGACGTACTTGGCAGGATCCTCATCCCACAGGATGATGTCCACACGCTCGCCGGCCAGCTCGTTCGATACCGCCTGCACGCGGGACCCACGCATACCGACGCAGGCTCCCACCGGATCGATGCGCGGCACCATGGAGCGCACGCCGATCTTGGCCCGGGAGCCGGGATCCCGGGCACAGCCCATGATCTCGATGAGTCCCTCGCCGATTTCGGGCACCTCCAGCGTGAACAGCTGAATCATTAAATCCGGCGCCGTACGGCTGATGAAGAGTTGCGGCCCGCGTACCTCCGATCGTACTTCGCGCAGATACCCCCGCATGCGATCACCGGGCCGCACCATCTCTCGGGGGATCAGCTCGTCACGGCTGATCATCGCCTCTGCGTTGCCGCCCAGATCGATAATCACATTGCCGCGATCGACGCGCTTGACGACACCCATCACCAGTTCGCCTTCACGATCCTTATAAGCTTCCACCACCTGGGCGCGTTCCGCCTCGCGTACTTTCTGGACGATCACCTGCTTGGCCGTCTGCGCGGCGATGCGGCCGAAATCCACCGAGTCGATGGCTTCCTCGATATAGTCGCCGGAGCCGATCTCGGAATCGAGCTTGATCGCCTCACTGAGAAGAATTTCCGACTGGGGAGCAAATACCCGCGGTCCTTCGTCCTCTTCTTCCTCACCTTCGCCGCCGGTCTGCGAATCGGTCTCCACCACCGGCTCCGGGAGCTCGTCGGCCGACATGACAACCGCATCATCGTCGACGACTTCCCAACGTCGAAAGGTATCGTACTCACCCGTCTCCCGATCGATGGCCACACGCACGGCCACATCCTCCGGATGACGCTTGCGAGTGGCGCTGGCGAGCGCAGCCTCGAGAGCATCGAAGATGATCTCCTTGGCTACGCCTTTCTCGTTCGAGACGACCTCTACGACTGCTAGAATCTCTTTAGTCATCGTTCACCGCAGCACATTCATGGTTCGGGAATCAGCCTGGCAGTGCTGATGTCCTCCAGGGGTAAGGCGTGCTCCTCCCCATCCTGCAACAAGATGACGGCGCCATCACGGCAGCCGTCGAGTACGCCTGTGAAATTTCGCCTGCCTGCCACCGGCATGCCCATTTTCACGCGAATCTTCGCACCTCGAAAACGCTCGAAGTCACGCTCGAAAAATAGTGGCCGGTCGAAACCCGGTGACGACACCTCCAGGCTGTATGCTTCCTGAATGGGATTTTCCACATCCAGCAAGCCACCCAGTTGGTCGCTGACGCGGGCACAATCGTCCACCGATATACCCGCATCGCTGTCGATGTACACCCGCAGCAGCGAATGATCCCGGCGCCGCTTGTACTCGGTGCCGACGAACTCATAACCCAGCCCCTCGACGGCGGGTCCAATGAGTGCGTTCAGTCGATTGCCCGGCTCGCCCATGACCAACCCACAAAAGAAAAGTGGGCCCATGGCCCACTCCGATCCCCATCTCCCTGATAGACGACTGATAATTGTAGCGTTTTCACGACCGCCAGCCAATATCAGAAGTAAAAAAAGCCCCGCAACCGGGGCTTCGAAATATTGGTAGCGGGGGCAGGATTTGAACCTGCGACCTTCGGGTTATGAGCCCGACGAGCTGCCAGACTGCTCCACCCCGCACCGGTTGCGGCACATACTAGCTTCGGCCTGTCGGCTTTACAAGACGGCCAGGGACACCGGAAGGCGCCGCGCTCCCCAGTTTCCCGGAGGGCCATCGAAGACGCCGGCGCAGGGCGTGGCGCACTGGCGGCATCGGCCCTGTTCATCCAGGTTCCAGGCGTGCAGCACGTACCAGTCGCGCTGGATCAACGGTGCCTGGCAATGATGGCAATAGGTCGTATCGCCGGCGGGATCATGGACGTTGCCGGTATAGGCGTAGCGCAGGCCGGCGGCAATGGCGATAGCCCGCGCACGGCTGAGGGTCTCCGGCGGCGTGGCGCCGATGTCGCGCATCTTCCAGTCCGGGTGAAAGGCGGTGAAATGCAGCGGCACGTCGTTGCCGAGCTCCTCGGCGACCCAGCGGGTGAGCTCCTCCAACTCGGCGTCGGAATCGTTTTCACCGGGAATGAGCAGGGTCGTAATCTCCAGCCATACGTCGGTCTCGTGCTTCAAATAGCGCAGTGTTTCCAGCACCGGCGCCAGATGCGCCCCCGTGAGCTTGTAGTAGAAGCGCTCGGTAAATGCCTTGAGATCCACGTTGGCGGCATCCATGTGCCGAAAGAATTTCTCCCGCGGCTCATCGCAGATGTACCCGGCGGTGACGGCCACCGAGCGAATGCCCTGCTCACGGCAGGCCTGGGCGGCATCCAGCGCGTACTCCATGAATATCACCGGGTCGTTGTAGGTAAAGGCGATGCTGCGGCAACCCAGGCGCAGGGCTGCCTGGGCCAGAGACTCCGGGCTCGCGCTGTCGGCCAGGGTGTCCATTTCCCGCGACTTGCTCATGTCCCAGTTCTGGCAGAACTTGCACGCCAGGTTGCAACCGGCGGTACCGAAGGACAGCACCGGTGTGCCGGGAAGAAAGTGATTGAGGGGTTTCTTCTCTATGGGGTCGACGCAGAATCCGCTGGAACGCCCGTAGGTGGTGAGCACGATGCCGTCTTGCTCCCGGGCACGGACGAAGCACAAGCCCCGCTGGCCTTCGCGCAGCTTGCAGGCGCGGGGGCACAGGTCGCACTGGATGCGACCGTCGGCCAGCCGGTGCCAATAGTCCGTGGTCACGGTATCGGCGCTGATAGTCTCGCGTTGATTCATGGGCTCGAGTCCCGGGGTAAGCGGCTATAATTTGTACATAGATGCGAATGCCACGGAATTCAAGCGTGTCCACTGTGCGGCAAGCGGCTGTGGCCGGTCTCTTCTATCCGGCCGACCCGCGGGAGCTCTCCCATATGGTGGGCCAGTTCCTGGATGCCGCGTCGCCTTCATCGCTGGAACCCCGGGCGCTGATCGTGCCCCATGCCGGTTTCATCTATTCCGGACTGGTGGCAGCTTACGCCTACCGCCAGCTCCGCGCCCGCTCACAGGACTGGCGCCGGGTACTGCTCCTGGGACCCAGCCACCGGGTCGCCTTCAGCGGCCTGGCTCTTTCCAGCGCCGAGAGCTATCGGACGCCCCTGGGCGACGTCGCCATCGACACCGGCGCCTGCCGGGAATTACTGAGCCTGCCCCAGGTGAGCGTGCTCGACCAGGCCCATGCTCAGGAGCACAGTCTCGAGGTTCAGCTGCCGTTCTTGCGCGCCGTCCTCGACGACTTTCTCCTCATTCCAGTGGTGGTGGGCGACGCCACCCCGGACCAGGTGGCGCAGATCATGGAGAGTTTCTGGGATCAACCCGATGTGCTCGTGGTGGTGAGCTCCGATCTCAGCCATTTCCTCGACTACGAGACCGCTAATCGGATCGACCGGGAAACCAGCCGCGCCATAGAAGGCCTCGCCAGGGACATCGGCCCGCAACAGGCCTGCGGCTGCCGGGCCATCAACGGCTTGATGAAGCTGGCACACGATCACGGGCTGCACGTGACCACCCTGGATCTGCGCAATTCCGGAGACACTGCCGGCGACCGTTCCAGAGTCGTGGGCTACGGCGCCTACGCATTGACATGAGCGTCGACGAAAACGGGCAACAAATCCTGTTGAAGATCGCGCGCGACGCCATCGGTCACGGATTGGTGCACGCGCAAGCCCCGGAGCTGGAGGCCGACGACTACCTGTCATCGTTGCGGCAAATTGCCTGCACCTTCGTCACCCTGCATATGGACGATGCCCTGCGCGGATGTATCGGCAGCTTGAGGGCCCATCGGCCGCTGGCGGCCGACGTCTCCCGGCACGCCTATGCGGCGGCCTTCTCCGACGCACGCTTCAGTCCGTTGCAGCACGGCGAGCTCGCCGAGCTGCACATTCACATCTCCATCCTGTCCGCTCTGGAGAGCGTGGACTTCGACAGCGACGATGGTCTGATTGCCTCACTACGCCCTCAGGTGGATGGATTGCTGATCGAAGTCGGCAGCCAACGCGCGACCTTCCTGCCCACGGTCTGGTCATCCTTCCCGGACGGCCGGGGGTTTCTAGCCGCATTGAAAAACAAAGCCGGCATGCAGGACGATGCCGTTGAATACAGCGCCTGGCGCTATACGACCCAGGATTTCCAGGAGGACAGGTAATTCGGGACAGATCTCTTTAACCATTGCCTGCATTGCAGGCAATGGTTAAATAGATCTGTCCCGAATTACTAAATAGATCTGTCCCCATTTATTTTCAGTTCGAGAGTCTGGCTGCCTGGGACTCGGCGGCAGCCGCAGCCCCGCTGTTGCCCTGGCGCCGGCGCACCTCGGCGATCAGTCGCCAATTATCGGCCTGGAGGCCGCGATCGGTGGCCGCGAAGGAGTTGGATTTCGCCGCCAGGGAGGCGGCTTGGTCCAGGCGGCCCTGGGCGAGACGCGTATCGGCCAGGCGATACCACAGCCAGGCGTTGTCCGGCTCGATGGCGATAGCGCGTTCCAGAGTGGCGGCGGCACGCCCGTGATCACCGGCCCGGGATTGCGCGCTGGCGGTATTCAAAAGACTCACCACGGCCGGATTCGCCGCCGCCCGCGGGGCCGCGGCCGGTGAGACGGTGCCGGAAGCGACTGCCGACGGCTGTCCGGGTGCCGGCGGTGGAGCAGTGCGGGCAGCGGGCGCCGCGGTGCCGCCGCCGCTGGATGAAGCCGGCGCCACGCCCGCCAGGGTCTGTTCGCTGGCAAGCTGCCGGCCGGCGGTGCTGCCGGAATCGCCGAGAGGCCGCACGGTTGCCGTCCAGTCGCCGTCAGAAACCTCCCCTGCGGCAGTACCGCCGGAGACGCCTGCGGCCTGGCTGCTGCCCGATGCAACGGTGCTGCGTTCCACCACCGGCGCCATGCCCGCGCCGCCACAGGCAGTCGTCATCAGCGCGCCCGTCAGTATGAAGAGCGGCAAGCGAAGTGAGGGAAGATTGCGACGCACACGGTGGCCGGGCGCGCGCTCTGTCAGGGGGCCCGGTTGCTTCAACCGGGTTGCGCCGATGAGGTGCCTGCGCGCAAACCGCCGCAGTGAACACGCCGCGGCTCGGAGCCGCGCATATAGGGAAAGCGCACGGCTCCGGGACATCCGTTCTCGGTAATCAGTCCCCGTTGAAGGTCGGTCCAAGCCCACTCCACCCCGCTCGGCGTTTGCGCCCTGAGCGAGCGTGGGCCCAAGGACTTCATCATGTCGATCCATACCTGAAGCGCACCTTTCGCACCGCTCAATCCCGCCGGCGTGTTGTCATCGTGCCCCAACCACACAACCGCGAGAAGATCTTCGGTGAAACCCGCAAACCAACTGTCGCGCAGATCATCCGTGGTGCCGGTCTTGCCGGCCATCACCAGGTTGGCACCCATTCGCGCCCGCGCCGATCGCCCGGTACCCTCGTTCATGACGCCGCGCATGGCTTCCACCACCAGAAACACCGGTCCGGGCTGGAAAGCCTGCTGCACCGACAGGGGATAGCGCGACAGCGGTTCGCCCCTGGCCGAAGTCACTTCCCGAATGGCACGCAACGGCACGCGAAATCCTCCGCCCGCCAGCGTCTGGTACATCTGCGTGACTTCCACCGGCGACAGCTCCGCGGCACCGAGCAGCAGCGATGGAAACGGGTCCAATGGCCGCTCGACGCCCAGGCGCTGCAAGCTGTTGGTTACCTGGTCGAGCCCGACCTCCATTCCCAGCCGCACGGTTGCCAGATTGTACGACTTCACCAATGCTTCGTAGAGTGAAATTCGCCCGTGCACCCGGTCGTCGTAGTTCTTCGGCTGCCAGGGCGTGCCGGTGGCAGTGCGAATACTGATCGGCTCGTCCAGTATCCGGCTTGCCAGCGTATATCGTCCGGGTTGTTCCAGCGCGGCCAGATAAATCGCCGGCTTTATCAGGGAGCCCACCGGGCGCACGGCGTCCAGAGCACGGTTGAAGCCCGCCCCGCCCCGGTTGCGCCCACCCACCACGGCCAACGCTTCGCCGCTCTGGGGGGCGGTGACGATGATGGCCCCCTGGAGCACGCTTCGCCCGCCGCCCTTGTCGCGCTCCAGGCGCGCGATTCGCGTCGCCAGGGCACTCTCGGCAATTCGTTGGGTGCGTAGATCCAGCGTCGTGAATATGCGCAAGCCCTCGCCTCGCAGATCCTCGTCCCGATAATCCCGGCGAAGCTGGCGCCGCACCAGATCCACGAAGGCCGGGTAGCGCGAGCTGGCGCGGCTCGCGGGCGTCACGCCCAGCGGCAACGACTTGACACGCTTGGCGCGGGTGGCGGAGATGATGCCGAGCTCGCGCATCTGCTCCAGCACCAGATTGCGTCTCTTGGTGGCGCGCCGGGGGTGACGCCGTGGATTGTAGTAAGACGGGCCGCGCACCACGGCTACCAGCAGTGCCAGCTCCGGCAACTGCAATGCATCCAGATCCCTGCCGAAATAAAATTGCGCCGCCAAACCGAAGCCGTGAATCGAACGCCGGCCATCCTGACCCAGATATACCTCGTTGACATAGGCTTCGAGAATTTCCCCCTTGTCGTAGTGCGCCTCCAGCAGCAGGGCGATGACGGCATCATTGAGCTTGCGCCACCAGGTGCGTTCCGCCGACAGAAAATAGCTTTTCGCCAACTGTTGGGTCAGCGTGCTGCCCCCCTGCACCAAGGGCGCCGGCGCGCAGATTGGCAAACACCGCCCTGGCAATGGCGCGGGGCGAGACACCATGGTGATGTTCGAATTCCCGGTCCTCGACACTGAGCAGCGCCGCCACCAGGCCGGCGGGTACCTCCTCCAGTCGCAGCAGCACGCGATCTTCGTGGTGGTTGGGGTAGATGCGTCCGATGATGGCTGGGTCCAGACGCATCAAAGCCTGCTTTGCGCCGTTCTCGCGCAACCCGGCCACCCGCCTGCCGTTGAATTGAATGCGCACCTGGCGCGCCGCCTGCTCGCCATCCCAGAACTGGAAGCGGCGGGTGTGAACGCGAAAGCTGTCGCCACGACGGTTGTAGGTTGCGGCACGTCGGGCGGCGGCGCTGGGTTGGTAGCCGGCGGCACGCAGCTCCCGCTCCAAATCGTCACCGCTCAAGCGCATACCCGGATACAGCTCCATGGGTCGGGCATAAATGCGCGCCGGCACCGACCAACGGCGGCCTTCGAATTGCGCGCGCACGTGCAAATCCAGCCATGCCACATAACCCGTGGCCGCCAGGGTCATCAGGATCAGCCCACGGCCGAGCAGACGCCGGGCAAAGCGGCCCTGGCGGGGCCGCCGGCCGGATCGGGAGCGGGATGTGGTGCTTCGGCGTCTACGGCGCCTGGTTGTGCGCGGCATTGGCCACCAGAAGGTGCGGGCAAGACATTGGTAGCTTATGGGAAGCGCGGGCCAGAATCAAGAATTCAAATTAGGTGTGGGCGCTAATCTCTTGTTTTCCATAGGTCCTAACTCGCCTGCTCCTGAGGCCGGGTGGCATCGTTGCGCCGGATCCCCAGCTTGCGCATCTTTTCCACCAGGGTGGTGCGACCCATGCGCAGGCGCCGGGCCGCGTGGGCCACGATGCCGCCGGCTTCGTCCAGGGCCTGGATAATCAACAGGCTCTCCAGCTTGTTCAGGTGCTCCTTCAGGTCCAGACCCTCGCCGGGCAATTCCTGGGCCGCTAAGCTGGTGCCCGCCAGCGCCTCCTGCGGCGCGCCCGGTTGGCCGTCGCCGGCCGCGCCCGCTCGGTACTTTTCCGGCAGATCGCCGGCGTCCACCAGGCCGTGGGGAAAGAGAATGACCAGCCGCTCGATGAGATTGGCGAGCTCGCGTACGTTGCCCGGCCATCCATAGCGGCAAAGACAGTCCATGGCCGCCGGCGTCAAGCGTATGGACCCGCGTTTCTCATGCTCGGTTCGGTTGACCAGATCGTTGACCAGCAACGGCAGATCCTCGACCCGCGAGCGCAGAGTCGGCATTTCCATGGGAAAGACGTTGAGGCGGTAATAGAGATCCTCGCGAAACCTGCCCGAAGCGATGGCGTCTTCCAGATTGGTGTGAGTGGCGGCGACGATACGCGCATCGGCGGCGATGCTCTTGTTGCTGCCAACGCGCTCGAAGGTGCGTTCCTGCAATACCCGCAGCAGCTTTACCTGCATGGACGGCGGCATGTCGCCGATTTCGTCGAGAAATAGTGTGCCCCCGTTAGCCATCTCGAAACGCCCGCGGCGCGCGCTGATGGCTCCCGTGAAGGCGCCCTTTTCGTGTCCGAACAGCTCACTTTCCAGCAAATCCGATGGAATGGCGCCGCAATTCACCGGCACGAAGGGCTTGTAGCGACGCTGGGAGTGGTAATGGATGTTGCGGGCTACCACCTCCTTGCCGGTCCCTGATTCACCCAGCAGCAACACCGTGGCGTTGGTTTTTCCCACCTGCTCGATGAGGCGCCGCACCCTGCGCACACCAACGCTGCTGCCCACCAGGTTGCGAAACAGCTCCGGCGAGCGCGGGCCACCCGCCTCGCCGTCGCCATCGGCGTAGATCTGCGCCTGGTGGAGGGCGTAATGGAGATCGGGCTGGCGCACCGGCAGGGAAATCGTGGCGATGGTTTCGGCGTCGATTTCCCGCCCGGCAGCACTGTCGGCACCCGGATCGCGCAGATAGATGATGGGCAGGCGCGCGGCGTAGTCTTTGATTTCCCGATGGGCTTCCAGCAATCCGTCATCGCCGGTACAGGGGGCCAACAACACGACTTCGATGCCATGCCCCCGGGGGAACGCCGATTTCCAATCCGCAGGGTCGACCACCAGGGTCGCCTCGTATTCCAGGAACTCCAAAATGCCCCGCAGGCGTTCGCCCTCGCTCGGGGTTCGGATCGATGATCAGTGCGGTGGACATACGCGCACTCTCGCTTCTCTCCTGGTGAAGTCCGGCGGCGCGCGCCGGCGCCGTTCAACGCGGGCGCCTGTCCGGATGGAAGGATTGAAAATAAGTGAAGCACGGGACCCCGGGGCATGTCAAAAAATTGGCGCTTGCCGGCCCGTCAGTAGACCAGAATATCCGAGACAGCCTCCAGGTCCGCCGGCCGATCCACGTCGGACCGGGTGGTGAGCTCACGCCATTGCCAGCCGAGATCCCGAAATTTCCCCAGGGTCGCCGCCAGCACCTGGGCCGAGCCCCAGGGGATCCCGGAGAACGCTTGCCAATCGCTTTGCCGCACGCCGATGAGATAGTAGCCACCGTCCTCGGCCGGTCCGATGACGGCGTCGCAGCCATCGCCCAGGGCGCGGGCCGCCAGTTGCAGATCCCGCGCTTCCAGAAACGGGCAGTCGGTTCCCACCAACAGGGCGCCGCCGGCTTGGCCGGTCCGTGAGCCCAGCGCCAGATGCATGCGCTCGCCCAGATCCGCGCCCCTCTGCAGGTGCAGCTCGAGGCCGAATTCCCGTTGGATTTCCGCCAGATAGGGATGCTCGGTGGCCGGAGTGCACCACAGGGCCACCGGCCCGATGCGAGCCTGGACGGCGGTGGCGACGGTGCGCCACAACATGGCGCGATGCAGATTCGCGGCCCGTGCCGCACCGATGGCAGGGATCAGGCGTGTCTTCACCTGGCCGGGGCACCGGCGTGCGGGTGAACACCAGCACCGGCACAGGGACTGCGGACGCGTGCGCCACCGATCAGCCGCGCTCGTAGCGGTGGGCAAGTCTCCCGGGATCGGCGCCAAGGGCGAAGGCCAGGCGCAGTCTCCACATGAGCAGAACCGTCCGCACAATACCGTTGACCCGCCAGCGCCGCACCGAGGTCTCGACCCGCTGGCGCAGGCACGCCGGGCGGGCGATGGCCTTCAGAAGCCGGCTGATGGCCACGTCCTCCATCAGCGGGATCTCCGGGTATCCACCCACCCGCGCGAATGCCTCGCGCCCCACGAAAATCGCCTGGTCGCCGGTGGCGATACCGGTGATCCGCGAGCGCAGATTCATGAAGGCCTCGATAATGCGGAAAGACCACTCCGGGCCCGACAAACGCACATCGAAACGGCCCCAGCAACTGACGGTGAGCGCCTGGGCAATGGCGGCCTCCGCATCCCCGGGCAGCAGGCTGTCGGCGTGTAAAAACAACAACACGTCTCCCTTGGCGATGGCGGCACCCGCATTCATCTGCCGCCCGCGCCCGCGCCCGGCCACCAGCACCCTGTCCGCAAAACACCTGGCGCGGCTGCAGGTGTCGTCATGGCTGCCGCCGTCGACCACGATGACCTCGTGACCGGCACCGCGCAGGCGTGCAAGCGCCGGCAGTGTGGTGGCCAGACAATCCGCATCGTCGACGGCAGGGATAATGATGGAAAGCCGGGCAGCGGCTCCTGCCATGGTGCTCAACCGTTCGCGCCGGGACCGGTGCGCCCGCCCCTCAACTCAAAGCGCCGCCGCAGCTGCTGCCCTGCCCTGCGGTGCACGCATAGCAATGGGCCCGTACGGCAATGGCTCGGCCCTCCACCCGCACATCCATGAGTTGCGATAAATGTACTTTGGATGACCCGTTGACACGCATGGGCAGTCCCCAGCATCTGGTTGAAATCGCAGTCGTAAACGTAGCCCTTCCAGTCGATGCTCAACAGGTTGCGGCACATGACGCTGTCGAGATTGTCGTCACGGTGGGCGTCACGCAGCAATGCCAGATAGCCGTCCAGCTGGCCTTTGGAAATCAGCGTGCTGCCGAAACGCCCCTACCGGTATGTTGGCAAAAACAAAAAGCTGGTTGAAGGAAACCCCATAACGTTCCATCAGGATGGTCTTGTAGTCCGGCTCCAGCACCTGCTGGGACGGCGGCAAGGTGGCGCCCTGGGGGTTGTAGACCAGATCCAGCACCAGCGACGAGTCCGGCATGCCGTAGCCCAGGGCATTCAACCGCCGCAAACCGCGAATGCTCGCGTCGAAAACGCCCTTACCCCGCTGAGCGTTCACGTTCTCCTCCAGATAGCAGGGCAAAGAAGCCACCACCTCGGTGCCCTGCGCGGCGAGAAATTCCGCCAGATCTTCCTGGCCCGGCTCTTCCAGAATGGTGAGATTGCAGCGGTCGATGACGCGCAACCCCCTCGCCCGGCCTTCGCGCACCAGATAACGGAATTGCTCGTTCAGCTCTGGAGCGCCGCCGGTGATATCCAGGGTCGAGACCTGAGACGCGTCCAGATAGCGCACGATCAGCTCGGCGGTGTCGGCCTGCATCTCCTCTCGTCGGGTGGGTCCGGCGTTCACATGGCAATGCAGACAGCTCTGGTTGCAGCGATAGCCGACATTCACCTGCAGGGTATCCAGCTGACCACGGCGAAGCGGCGGAAAATCCGTGTTGGCCAGCAATGGCAGTGGATCGTGCATATCAATTCCTCTCCGGATCAGGCGCTTATGCTACTCACGGTAGTAGACCGCCAGCAAGCGGGAATAGTTGCTTCGTCCCATTTCTTGCTACACTCCCTGCGTTCGATATCTGGGGCCGTAGCTCAGTTGGGAGAGCGTCGCGTTCGCAATGCGAAGGTCGAGAGTTCGATTCTCTTCGGCTCCACCAATTTTTTTGTCCGCCCCGGTAGCTCAGCCGGATAGAGCGTCCGCCTCCTAAGCGGAAGGTCATAGGTTCGAGTCCTATTCGGGGCGCCAATCTCCATCTGCCTGCGCCGTTTGCCGCCCCGGGCGGGGCGGCCTTGGTTGTCGGAATTCTTGACACTCTTAGTTCTTCAAGCATTCGAGGCTAAGTCGTTGTCTGCGGGCGGGTTTCCACGACTCGTCCCCTGTGCCCTGTCGAAATTCTTTACAAAGGGCCGGATGCGGCTCGATACCTTCGTCACAAGTGCCTGATTTTGTGGAGCCATTGGTGTATGGCACGTTCCATGCTTCTCATTCCCCAGGGTAGGAGGAGTTATAGACCGTGCCGATTAAAGCGGGTGGCGTGGCGCCGGTTCTGTTGCCGGCGGTGGCGGGGATGTTCATGATTTCCCTGTTGGACGCCGCCGGCATGATCCCTTCCGGATCGCCATTGACCCAGGCCATCTACTACGGGCTTTTCGGTGCCTGTGGCGGCATCGCCGTGCATGCATTTCTACGGCGCCTCAGGCGACCCTAATCAGGCAGTGTCGCCGCCCGCGGGTACCGTATAATCCGCCGCGAGATGACCGATGAGGGTAGCAATTCCACCCGGGGTGCCGATGGCGTGCAGAGCGTGGTCCAGCACCTGCTCCCCCACCGACTGCTCACCGCCATCATGTACCATTCCACCCGCCTGGGGTTCCGCCCCTGGAAGAACTGGCAAATCCGCTGGTTCATCGCACGCTATGGAGTGAACGTCTCAGAGGCGCCAAGCGCCGACCCGGACGCTTACCCGCACTTCAACGCCTTCTTCACCCGCCCGCTGCGGGCGGGCAGCCGGCCCCTGGAAGGCGACGCGCAAACCGTTCTCTGTCCCGCCGACGGAACAATCAGCGCCATGGGAGACATTCGCGCCGGCAAGCTGTTGCAGGCCAAAGGCCAGCACTATTCCCTCCACACCCTGCTCGGCGCCGACGACGGGCGTGCAGCCCCTTTCCTCGAGGGTCGGTTCGCCACCCTCTACCTGTCGCCCAGGGACTATCACCGCGTGCACATGCCGGTGGCCGGCCGGCTCCGGGAGATGACCTACATTCCCGGGCGCCTGTTCAGCGTCAACTTTGCCACCGCCAGGGCCGTGCCGCGCCTGTTCACGCGAAACGAACGGCTGGTGTGCCTGTTCGATACCCACATGGGTCCCATGGCGCTCATCCTGGTGGGCGCGATGCTGGTAGCGGGAATGGAGACGGTCTGGTCGGGGCAGGTCACACCACCCCACGGTCAGAAGATGCGCACCTGGCGCTATGACGGCGAAAGCGCCTTGCAGCTGGCCCGGGGCGAGGAGATGGGCCGCTTCAATGCAGGCTCCACGGTCATTGTGCTGTTTCCCGATGGCACCATGGACTGGCTGGATGGTTTCGAATCCGGAACCCCCGTGCGAATGGGCCAGGGGCTGGCCCGTTCAACCAGCCAGGGCTGAAATACACAGGGCCAGCAAGCCGCTGGGGTAAATTCCCAGCGCCAGAATTGCCAGCGCGTTGGCGCTCACCATCATGCGCATGTCCGCGCCCGCCTCCACCGGCGCCGCCCCCGGCGCTTTCTCGAAATACATCATGCGGATGATCCGCAGGTAGTAGAACACGCCGACGATAGAAAATATCACCGCCACCACCGCCAGCCAGGTCATGTCCGCGGCCACCACTTCGCGCAGCACCGACCACTTGGCCCAGAAGCCCAGAAACGGCGGCACTCCCGCCATGGACATCATGAGTATGAGCATCAGGAACGCGTACCAGGGATTGCGATCATTCAAGCCCTTGAAATCCTCGATGCGGTCGGCTTCGAAACCGGCATGGCCGAGGAGCACGATCATCGCGAATCCTCCCAGGCTCATGAACGCGTACACGATGATGTAGAACATCGAGGCCGAGTATCCCGCCTTGCTTCCAGCAATGATGCCGAGAAACAGAAAACCCACGTGGGCAATGGTCGAATAGCCGAGCATGCGTTTGAGGTTCGTCTGGGCAATGGCGATGATGTTGCCCACGCCCATGGACAACACCGACAGGATTATCAGCATGGCTGTCCAATCCCCCTGCAGGCCGGGCAAGCCGTCCACCAGCAGGCGCATGAGCATGCCGAAGGCGGCAATTTTCGGCGCGCTGCCGATGAACAAGGTCACCGAGGTCGGGGCTCCTTCGTAAACGTCCGGCACCCACATGTGAAATGGCACCGCGCCGAGTTTGAAGGCGATGCCGACGATGACGAATACCAGCCCCAGTATCAGGATCAGATTGCGGTCCTCCATGCCGGCCACACTCTCGCGTATGGCGGCCAGATCCAGGCTTCCCGTGGCGCCGTAAATCATCGACATCCCATAGAGCAGCATCCCCGACGCCAGCGCCCCCAGCACGAAGTACTTCATGGCGGCTTCCGACGCGGTGCTCGATTCGCGATTCATCGCCACCATGGCGTAGAGAGACAGGGACAACAGCTCCAGCCCAAGGTACACGGTCAGCAGACTGTGGGCCGACACCAGAATCATCATGCCAAGCACGGCAAACAGTCCGAGAACGAAGTACTCGCCTCTGAACAGATCCCGCACCCGGAGATAAATCTTGGAGTAGAAAAACACGAAATATGTCGCCAGCAGAATAAACACCTTCAACAGCGCGCTCATGCTGTCGGACACAAAGGTACCGTTGAAGGTGATTTGCGGAGATTCCGGGAACTGCAACAGACAGATCACCGCCGTGATCACCAGGGACGCCTGGGCCAGGTGATAGGTGAACAGCCGCATGCGCTGGGGCAGATACACGTCGACCACCAGCACCGCACAGGTCGCCGCGAGCAGGAACATCTCCGGTGCCGCGACAGCCATTTGGGGAGTGATGAAGTTCATAGCTTGGTTGCCGCCATCTGCTCTAACAGGTGCTCCACCGTCGCTCCCATGACGTCCAGCAGTGGCGCCGGCCAGACGCCGAGCAGCACCACGGCGATGGCCAGGGATGCGAGAATGGTGATCTCACGGGCACCGATGTCTTCGAGCTTCGCCACAGCCTCGTTGGCCACCGCACCGTAGATGACGCGCTTGTACATCCACAAGGAATAGGCCGCGCCCAGGATCAGAGTGGTGGCGGCGAGAAACGCGATCCAGAAGCTGGTCTTGAAGCTGCTCAAGATCACCATGAACTCTCCGACGAAGCCCGAGGTCCCCGGCAGCCCGGAGTTCGCCAACGCGAACAACATCATGAACGCAGCAAACACCGGCATACGATTCACGACTCCGCCGTAGTCCGCGATGAGCCGGCTGTGCACGCGATCGTACATGACGCCCACACACAGAAAGAGAGCCCCCGAGATGAACCCATGGGAAATGAGCTGCACGATGCCGCCCTCCACGCCCAGGGCGGCGCCGTCCACGTCGCCGGCCATCAGGATCCGGAAGGCGATGAAGAAACCCAGGGTGGCGAATCCCATGTGCGCAACGGATGAATAAGCGATGAGCTTTTTCATGTCCGGCTGCACCAGCGCCACGAAGCCGATATAGACGATGGCGATCAGCGACAGCGTGATCATCAGCCAGTCCAGCGCATGGCTGGCATCCGGTGTGATGGGAAGGCTGAAGCGCAGAAAGCCGTAGGCGCCCAGTTTCAACATGATGGCCGCCAGAATCACCGAGCCGCCGGTGGGTGCCTCCACATGGGCGTCGGGCAGCCAGGTGTGCACCGGCCACATGGGTACTTTGACCGCGAAGGCCGCCAGGAATGCGAAGAAGATCCAAACTTGCGCCTGGAAGTCGATGGGCGCGTCCTGCATGGCCAGGATCGAGAAGGAACCCGTGTGTACGTACAGGTAAATGAGCGCCACCAGCATGAACACCGAGCCGAAGAAGGTGTACAGGAAAAACTTCACGGTGGCGTAGACGCGCCGTTTGCCGCCCCAGATACCGATGATCAAGAACATGGGTATCAGCAAGGCTTCCCAGAAGACGTAGAAGAGCATGCCGTCCAGGGCCGAGAAGGCGCCGATCATCAGGCCTTCCAGGACCAGAAAGGCCGCCATGTACTGCCCCGGCTTGTATTGGATCACCTGCCAACCGGCCAACACCACCAGCACCGTGGTGAAGGTGGTCAGGATAATCAACGGCATGGAGATGCCGTCGACGCCAAGATGGTAGTAGATGTCGAAAGCCTCGATCCAAAGGCTCTTCTCCTGGAACTGCATGGCGTGGGTGCTGATATCGAATTGCGTCCATAACGGCAGTGACATGACAAAGGTCAGCAACGATACGATCAATGCGATGGTGCGGGCGGTTGGCGCGTTGCGCGCGCCACTCGCCAGCAATACCCAGATGCCACCGAGTATGGGCGTCCAGACCACGAGGCTGAGATAAGGTAGATCGGGCATCAGTCGGTAATCATCGTGTTATCGGGTCACGCTATGGGCTGTAGACGAAAAGTCCCAGTGACATGAGCACCAGCAGACCGATGATCATGGCGAAGGCGTAGTCATAGAGAAAACCGCTCTGTATGCGCCGCGCGACGCCGGAGAACCAACCCACCGTCCTTGCCGTGCCATTCACCACCAGCCCGTCGATGAAACCTTCGTCGCCGCGGCGCCAGAACAGGCCCCCGATCCCCCTGGCCCCATCGGCAAACAGAAACTGATAGAGCTCGTCGAAGCCGTACTTGCGCACCAGGATGTCGTAGACGACGCTGAATCGGGTGGCCAGCCGGTCCGGGAGCTCGGGCCGTTTGATGTACATGATCCAGGTGATGAGGAAGCCGGTGACGACAAGCACGAACGGCCAGTGGAAGAACCCGTCCAGAACGAACTGCATCGCCCCCGGCCAGGTCTTTGCCATCTCGGCGAGCACATCGTGGGGGCCCTGCTCGACGAAGATGGACGAGCCGAAATAGCCGCCGAACAGCACCGGCACGACAAAGAACCAGCCGATGATGGCCGACGGAATGGCAAGCACCATCAACGGTACGGTCACCACCGCGGGTGTCTCGTGGAGGCTCTCTTTGGTGTGCTCGTCCATGCGCTCCTTGCCGTGGAAGACCAGGAAAAACAGGCGAAAAGAATACAGCGACGTGATGAGGACGCTGCCCAGAACCATCAGGTAAACCACGCCGGCGCCGGGAAGGCTGGAATGATGGGCGGCATCGATAATGGCGTCCTTGGAGAAAAAGCCCGAGAAGCCCGGGAAGCCCACCAGCGCCAAGGTGCCGATGAGTGTCGTCAACCAGGTGATGGGCATGTACTTCCACAGCCCGCCCATCTTGCGCATGTCCTGCTGGTGGTGCAGGGCAATAATCACCGAGCCCGCCGCCAGGAACAGCAGCGCTTTGAAAAAGGCGTGAGTGGCCAGATGGAAGATCCCGGCCGCGTAGGCCGAGACGCCCAGGGCCACGGTCATGTAACCGAGCTGGGAGAGCGTCGAGTAAGCGATCACGCGCTTGATGTCGTTCTGCACCAGCCCCAGAAGGCCCATGAACAAGCAGGTGATGGCGCCGATCCACATGACCACGGTGAGCGCGGTGTCGGACAACTCGAACAGGGGCGACATGCGTGCCACCATGAAGATCCCCGCCGTCACCATGGTGGCGGCGTGGATCAACGCCGATATGGGCGTCGGGCCTTCCATGGAATCCGGTAGCCATACGTGCAGCGGAAACTGCGCCGATTTCCCCATGGCGCCCACGAACAGGAGAATGCACACGAGGGTCAGCACCGACCACTCGGACCCGGGCAGCACCATGATGGTGGTGCCCAGCACGTCGGGAGCACGCTCGAACACGGTAGCGTAGTCCAGGGAATCGAAGTACGTGAGCACCGCGGCGATGCCGAGGATGAATCCGAAATCGCCCACGCGATTGACCAGAAAGGCCTTGAGATTGGCGAAAATCGCCGATTCCCGTTGATACCAGAAGCCGATAAGCAGATAGGAGACGACGCCCACCGCTTCCCAGCCGAAGAACAGCTGGAAGAAATTGTTCGACATGACCAGCATCAGCATCGAGAAGGTGAACAGCGAGATGTAGCTGAAGAACCGCTGGTATCCCGGATCATCGGCCATGTAGCCGATGGTGTAGACATGAATCATCAGTGACACGAAGGTCACCACCAGCATCATGGTGGCGCTCAGCTCGTCGATGAGGAAACCGACCTCCAGGCGCAGATCGCCGACCATTCCCCAGACATAAACCGTGCCGTTGAAGCCCGGCAAACCGTCCAGGACCACATGCTTGTACGCTAGAAAGGACAGAACCGTCGCCACCGCGACACCGACGATCGTCACCCAGTGCGCGCCCGCCCTGCCGATGACGCGCCCGAAGAGTCCCGCGACGATGGCGCCGATGAGGGGGCTGAGCACCGTCCACAGATAGACGCTGTACATATCCTGTGTCATGGCTAACCCTTCAAGATATCCAGCTCGGCGACATTGATGGTTCGGCGCGTGCGGAACACGACCACCAGAATGGCGAGTCCGATAGCGGCTTCCGCCGCTGCTACCGTGAGGATGAAAAACACGAACACCTGGCCGGCGAGATCGCCCAGATGGTAAGAGAAAGCGACGAAGTTCAAGTTGACCGATAACAGCATCAGCTCGATGGACATGAGCAGGATAATGACGTTCTTCCGGTTAATGAAAATACCCGCCATGCTGATGCAGAACATCACGGCACCGAGGATGAGAAGATGCGAGATGTCTATCATGGCTGGTCCCGGCTTTCCTTCTACTGCTTCTTTTCCGCCGGCATCTTGACGATTCGAACCCGGTCCTCACGGCGCACGGCAACCTGCTGCGGGGGCTGCTGATGCTTGGTGCCGGGCCGGTGGCGCATGGTGAGCGCGATGGCCGCGACGATGGCAACCAGCAGAACCGCGGCCGCGATCTCGAAGGGATATACGTAGGTCGTGTAGAGAACCTTTCCGAGCGCTTCGGTGTTGCTGTAATCAGCCCCATGGGCCTGCGGCGGTGGCGCGGAGGCCAGGCTCGAGGTCTTGACACTGAAAACCCAGTAAAGCTGAACGATGATCAGCGATGCGACGCCCACACCCACCCAGACATGACGGATGAACCCCTCACGCACCTGCGCCAGATTGATATCCAGCATCATGACCACGAACAGGAACAGCACCATGACCGCGCCTACGTAGACGAGCACCAGCACGATGGCGAGAAACTCTTCTTCCAGCAACAACCAGATGCAGGCCATGGAGAAAAAGGCCAGCACCAGAAACAGGGCGGCGTGCACCGGGTTGCGCACGGTGATCACGCGCAGCGCTGCCCCCACCAGCACGATGGCAAAGAAGTAGAACAGGATCTGTACGACCGTCACTCGTTGTTGTTCCTGCAGGCACCCATCAGCGGTACGAGGCGTCCTTTTGACGATCCGCCGCGATCTGCTCTTCCCAGCGATCACCAACCGCCAGAAGATCTTCCTTGGTCATCAGCAAATCGCCGCGCTTCTCGCCGTGGTATTCGAATATGCGCGTCTCCACGATGGAGTCCACCGGGCAGGATTCTTCACAGAACCCGCAAAAAATACATTTCGTCAAATCAATATCGTAACGGGTCGTGCGCCGGGTTCCGTCGGCCCGGGGCTCCGCCTCGATGGTGATGGCCAGGGCCGGGCAAACGGCCTCACAAAGCTTGCAGGCGATGCAGCGTTCCTCGCCATTGGGATAACGCCGGAGCGCATGCAGGCCACGAAAACGAGGGGACTGGGGTGTTTTCTCCTCCGGATAACGGATCGTGACCTTCGGCCGGAACAGGTATCGCAATGTCAGCGACAACCCCTTGAGAAGCTCCAGAAGCAGCAGGCTCTTCAGATACTGATGGATTTTGTTCATGACCGTCACACCCTGTCGAACCAGGGCGGAAGCTCCGCCATGATCGCCACCCCCACGACCACGATCCACACGATGGTGAGTGGGATGAAGACCTTCCAGCCCAGGCGCATGATCTGGTCGTAGCGATAGCGCGGAAATGTCGCCCGCAGCCACAGAAACACGAACATGAAAAACGCCACCTTGAACACGAACCAATGAAATCCCGAAGCCCAGAAGCTGCCCCCGAGCCAGACGACGTCGGCCAATTGAGGCAAGGGCGACAACCAGCCGCCGAGAAACATCACCGTGGCCAGAACGCAAATGAGCACCATGTTCGCGTACTCGGCGATGAAAAAGACCGAGAACGGCATGCCGGAATATTCCACGTGGAAACCGGCCACGATCTCCGATTCCCCCTCGGCCACGTCGAAGGGGGCGCGATTGGTCTCGGCCACCCCGGCGATCACATAGACGACGAACATGGGAAACAGCGGCAGCCAGAACCAGTTGAAGACGTTGCCTGCCTGGGCATCGACGATATCGCTGAGATTCAGACTGCCCGCTGCCATCAGCACGGTCACCAGGGCGAACCCCATGGCGATCTCGTAGGCGACGATTTGCGCAGCCGATCGCAGCGCGCCGAGAATCGCGTACTTGGAGTTGGACGCCCAGCCGGCGATGATAACCCCATAGACCCCCAACGAGGTCATCGCCAGTATGTACAGCAACCCGGCATTGACGTCGGCGAGCACCCAGCCGTCGTTGAAGGGAACCACCGCCCACGCCGCGATGGCCGCGCCCATGGACAGCACCGGCGCCATGATGAACAACATCTTGTCGGCGCCGCTGGGGATGATGATCTCCTTGAACATGAGCTTCACGGCGTCGGCAATAGGCTGCAGCAAACCCTGCCAGCCCACCCGATTCGGACCCATGCGCACCTGGATGTAGCCGATGATCTTGCGCTCGGCGTAGGTGTAGTACGCCACGATCAACAGCAACGGCCCGATCACCAGCAACGATTTGCCGAGGATCCAGGCGAAGGCGATGAGTGATTCCATCGTCGGCCCTACACCTTCTCGATGCTCATGGGCCCGAAGCTGGGACCCAGGCCCGCGGTTTCGACGATTCCGGCGGCAAGACCCGCGCAACCGTCCGGGACGTGGTCGTCCACCACCACGGCAAAGTTCAAGCTGGTGCCGTTCTGTCCCACGGCGGCATTCTCACCATCGCGCAAGCCCAGTTCTCGGGCAAGTCCGCTGTTGATGTGCACGCCCCGGAAGGCACCGTCGGCGGTGCTTTGCAGGGCGGCTGCGCGACGTACCAACGGATCGGTGGCATACATGGGCACCCGACCGATGCGAAAGATGGTGCCGGCATCGTCGAGGCTTTCCGCCGGTTGCAAAGAAGTTTGCGCCGGCGCCGACGGCATCACATTGGCAATCCTGTCACGGCACTCGTTCAGAACCTCCGCCGAGTCCTGATAGTCGAAGCCTTCGAGCTCGAACAGATTGCCGAGCACACGCAAAACCTTCCACCCCGGACGCGCCTCACCGGGCGGCGAAACGGCGCCGCTCATGGTCTGCCAGACGCCTTCCAGGTTCACATAGGTGCCCGAGGTCTCGGCGAACTGGGCGCTGGGCAAGAGCACATGGGCATAATCCATCATGGCCTCGGTGCGATAGGCGGTCAGGCTGACGACGCACTCGGCCCCGCCAAGCGCCGCTAGCGCTTGTGCGCCGTCGGCACAATCGAGCTCCGGTTCTATACCCAGGGTCAGGTACGCGGACAGCTTCGCGGCCAACATCTCCCCGGCCGCCAGACCCGCCGCCGGTGCCGACTTGCCGCCGGGACCACGATGAGGCAGCACGCCTGCCAACCAGGCGCCGGCGGCATTGGCGCCGTCGCTCAAGGAACCGTAGCTTGCGCCGCTGGCGCCGGCCACGGTTGCCGCCAGGGCGCGCAGACGGCTCGCTCCCGGGTGTGAATTGACCAACGGGCCCACCAGCACGGCGGCCCGCTCGGCGTTGCGCAACGCCTCGGCGATACGCTTCTGCGCTTGCGCTTCGCCGCCGGACAAGCCGGCCTCGGCGCCCGGCACCGCCAGTGCCGCGGCGATACCGGCCAGCGCGTCTTCCATAGCCAACGGAGCCACTTCCAGTTGCTCGGCTACGCGGAAGTTATGCCCTTCCGTGGCCGGCCCCAGAACAAAGACGTCAGCACCAGCCAGGGTCGCCTTGCGCAAACGGTGATTGAGGATGGGATGCTCTTTGCGCGGATAGGCGCCCACCAGCAACACCGCCTCCAGGCGCTCCACCGCGGCGATGGTAAGACCCAACCATGGGAACGAGGGTGCGTCCGCCTGGTCGCGGATGTCGGTCTCGCGCAGACGGTGATCGATATTCGCGCAACCCACGCCGCGCAAAAGTTTCTGGCCCAGATAAAGCTCTTCCAGGGTAGCGCTGGCAGAGAACAAACCACCGATCTGCCCGGGACCCTCGCGGGAACGCACCCTGGCGAGACCTTCCACGGCACCGGCCAACGCCGTCTCCCAGTCGACCACCTGCCACTCGCCGTCTCGCTTGATCATCGGTTCGAGCAGGCGATCTTGGTGGTAGAGCCCCTCATAAGAGAAGCGATCCCGATCCGATATCCAGACCTCGTTGAGTGCCTCGTTTTCCCGTGGCACCACCCGCATCACGCGATTTCCCCGCACATGGACGTGAATATTCGACCCGACGCCGTCGTGGGGCGCGATGGCGTCGCATTGCTGCATCTCCCAGGCCCGGGCCCGAAAGCGGAAAGGCTTCGAAGTGAGCGCACCCACGGGGCACAGGTCGATGATGTTGCCGGACATCTCCGAGCGCAGCGCGCGCTCGATGAATGTACCGATTTGCATATTCTCACCGCGCCCGGTGGCTCCCAGCTCGGGCATGCCGCCGATCTCTTCACCGAAGCGTACGCAACGGGTGCAGTGAATGCAGCGTGTCATCTCGGTGGCGATGAGCGGTCCGATGTTCGTGTCCGCGACCACGCGCTTGCGCTCGACGAAACGCGAGATGCCTTTTCCATAGCCCATGGCCACGTCCTGCAGCTCGCACTCACCGCCCTGATCGCAGATGGGGCAATCCAGAGGGTGGTTGATGAGCAGAAACTCCATCACGGATTTCTGCGCCTTCAACGCAAGCGGCGAGCGTGTGAACACCTTCATGCCGTCCATCACCGGTGTCGCGCAGGCCGGCAACGGTTTCGGCGCCTTCTCCACCTCCACCAGGCACATACGGCAGTTGGCCGCCACAGAAAGCTTTTTGTGGTAGCAAAAACGCGGGATCTCGATGCCCGCTTCGTCCGCCACTTCGATCAACATGGCGCCCTTGCGCGCCTCGAGGGTGCGCCCGTCGATTTCGATGCTGACCAGAGATTCGTTCATGCCGCCGCCTGCGAGGGCGTCACGCCGGGTGGAAATTTACCGTTGTCGATGTGGTACTGGAACTCGTCACGGAAGTGCTTGAGAAAGCTCTGCACCGGCCAGGCCGCGGCGTCGCCCAGGGCGCAGATGGTCCGGCCTTCGATATTGTCGGCCACGTCGACCAGCAGGTCCAAATCTTGCTGGCGTCCTTCGCCGTTTTCGATGCGCACCAGCAGGCGATACATCCAACCCGTGCCTTCCCGGCAGGGCGTGCACTGTCCGCAGGACTCCGCGTAGTAGAATCGCGCAATGCGCCGCAACATGCTGACCATGGACGTGGTCTCGTCCATGACTACGATGGCACCGGATCCCAGCATCGAGCCGATGCTGGCCACCGAGTCGTAGTCCATATTGGCGCTCAACATGATCTCGCCCGGAACCACCGGAACCGAGGAGCCACCGGGGATAACGGCTTTGAGCTTGTGCCCATCGCGCACGCCGCCGGCCATCTCCAGCAGCTCCGCGAAGGGCGTGCCCATGGGCACTTCGAAGTTGCCGGGGCGATTCACGTGTCCGGAGACCGAGAAGCACTTGGATCCACCGTTGTTCGGTGGTCCCAGCGCCGCAAACCAGTCGCCGCCGTTGCGCATGATGGCGGGGGTGGAAGCGAAGGTCTCGGTGTTGTTGATGGTGGTGGGTGCGCCGTAGAGGCCGAAATTGGCGGGGAACGGCGGCTTGAAGCGCGGCAGGCCCTTCTTCCCTTCCAGGGATTCCAGCAACGCGGTCTCCTCGCCGCAGATGTAGGCGCCCGCGCCCAGGTGAGAGTGGAGGTCGAAATCGATACCTGAACCGAGAATGTTCTTGCCCAGCAAACCTTCAGAATAGGCTTCCGCCAGCGCCGCCTCGAAACGCTTGAAAGGCTCGTCCATGAACTCGCCCCGCATATAGTTGTACGCCACCGTCACACCCATGGCGTAGCTGGCGATGGCCATCCCCTCCACCAGGGAATGCGGGTTGAAGCGAAGAATGTCGCGATCCTTGCAGGTGCCCGGCTCGCTCTCGTCGGAGTTGCAGACCACATACTTCTGACCGGGATAGTCTTTCGGCATGAAGCTCCACTTGAGTCCTGCGGGGAAACCCGCACCGCCGCGGCCACGCAGCCCCGACTTCTTGACTTCGTCGATGATCTCGCCGGGAGGCGTCTTGGCCTGAACAATTTTCCGCCACGCCACATAGCCGCCGGTGGCGAGATAATTCGCCAGCGTCCACGGCTGGTCGAACTTGCGCGTCGCGTAGCAAACCTGATCGATCACCACGCTCACTCCAGCGCATCCAGAATCTCGTCGACGCGCTCGGTCGTGAGATTCTCGTAATACACGTGATCCACCATCATCATCGGCGCACCGCAGCAGGCTGCCAGGCACTCCTCTTCGCGCTTGAGATAAATTCTTCCGTCGCCGGTGGACTCCCCGGTCTTGATATCCAGCTTGTTCTCGATGTGCGCGACCAAATCGTCGGCGCCGCAGAGCATGCACGAGATGTTGGTGCACACGGAGACGCTGTGCCGGCCCACGGGCCGGGTTTCGTACATGGAGTAGAAACTCGCTGCCTCGTAGACATAGATGCTCGGCAACTCGAGATAAGCGGCAACCGCATCCATGAGATCGGGAGTAAGGTAGCCACTGTTCTGATGCTGGGCCTCGGTGAGCGCCGCCAGCACCGCGGAACGGCGACGCTCTTGGGGGTACTTGGCGCGCCAGTGGTCGATTGTGTCGCGCGTATGCTCGCTCAGGAGAGCCACGGCCGCCTGCCGGGACATGGGCTCGCGGATATCCAGGGATTGAATAGGAGCGTCGTAGGCCATCAGCGGTCCACCTCGCCGAAGACGATATCCTGGGTGCCGATAATGGCGGTCACGTCGGCCAGCATGTGGCCGCGAACCATCTCGTCGAAAGAAGACATATGGGCGAAGCCGGGTGCGCGGATTTTCAACCGATAGGGCTTGTTGGCGCCGTCGGAAATCAGGTAGATGCCGAACTCACCCTTAGGCGCCTCCACCGCGGCGTAGGTTTCTCCCTCGGGTATACAGAAGCCCTCGGTGAACAGCTTGAAGTGGTGAATGAGGGCCTCCATGTCCTCCTTCATGTCCTCGCGATGGGGTGGCACGAGTTTGTGGTCGTCGAGTTCCACCGGCCCCGGGTTGGCGCGCAGCCAATCCACGCACTCCTTGACGATGCGATTCGATTGGCGCATCTCTTCGACGCGCACCAGGTAGCGATCGTAGCAGTCGCCGTTAACACCTACCGGAATGTCGAAATCCACCTTGTCGTACACTTCGTAGGGCTGCTTTTTGCGCAAATCCCACTCGACGCCGGATCCACGCAGCATCGGCCCGGAAAACCCCAGTTGCAGCGCCCTTTCCGGCGACACCACGCCGATGCCCACCGTGCGCTGCTTCCAGATACGATTGTCCGTGAGCAGGGTCTCGTATTCGTCGACTCTGCCGGGAAAGCGCTCCGTGAAGGCTTCGATGAAGTCCAGCAGCGAATCCTGTCGGTCGGCATTCAACCGCCGGACGTCCTTTTCGCTCCGCCATTTCGACGTTTGGTATTGCGGCATGCTGTCCGGGAGATCGCGATAAACACCACCGGGGCGATAGTAGGTAGCGTGCATGCGCGTACCCGACACCGCTTCGTAGCAATCCATGAGGTCTTCGCGCTCACGAAAGCAATAGAGAAATATGGTCATGGCGCCGATATCGAGGCCGTGGGCACCGAGCCACATGAGGTGGTTCAGGATGCGCGTAATCTCATCGAATAAGACGCGAATGTACTGAGCGCGAATCGGCGGCTCGATGCCTAACAGCCGCTCCATGGCGAGCACGTATGCGTGCTCATTGCACATCATCGACACATAGTCGAGGCGATCCATGTATCCGATGGTCTGGTTGTAGGGCTTGCTTTCGGCCAGCTTTTCCGTGGCCCGATGCAGCAGGCCGACGTGCGGATCGGCGCGCACGATCACTTCGCCGTCCATCTCCAGAACCAGGCGCAGCACGCCATGGGCCGCTGGATGCTGCGGTCCGAAATTCAAAGTGAAGTTCTGAATCTCAGGCATCGTGCTGATCGTCGTCATGGTAGCGTTGATCGGGGCGGATGACGCGCGGCACCAAGATGCGTGGCTCGATAGACACAGGCTCGTAGACCACGCGTTTCTTCTCCGGGTCGTAGCGCACTTCCACTTCGCCGATCAAGGGAAAGTCTTTGCGAAACGGATAGCCGATAAATCCGTAATCGGTGAGAATTCGACGAAGGTCCGGGTGGCCGTCGAAGAGGATACCGTACAAATCGAAAGCCTCGCGCTCGAACCAGTTTGCCGAGCTCCAGATATCGACCACGGAATCGACGCAGGGAGGCTCCCCGGGCGCCTGCACCTTCAGCCGCAGGCGTTGATTGCGCTCGTGGGAGAGCAGATGATAAACGACCACGTAGCGCGAAGAACCGGCGTTGGCTTGCGCGTCCTCCTGATCATCGCCATCGGCTTGCGCCTGATCGCAATCCCGCCGCTCCACGCCCCGGGAGAACCCGTCGGTGGTGGCCGTTTCACTGGTCTCCCAGTCGCTCCGTCCATAGTCCAGATAATCCACGCCGCAAACATCCACCAGCTGGCGGAAGGCGAATTGCTGTTCGTCACGAAGGGCCGTGCACACCGATCGAATACTTCCGGCGTCCACCACCACGGTGAGCTGGCCGGCAAACACCCGGCATTCACCCACCTGGGCAGCAAAGCGCTTCTGTATGCTGGCGGCAAGCGCCTCTACAGACTCCGACATTCGTTTTCAGCGTCCTGGCGTGCGTTCTTCTAGCGAGCGATGGTATTCGTGCGTCTGATTTTGTTCTGCAACTGAATGACGCCGTAAAGAAGAGCCTCGGCGGTAGGCGGACATCCGGGCACATAAATATCCACGGGAACGATTCGATCGCACCCGCGTACGACCGAGTACGAGTAGTGATAGTAACCGCCGCCGTTGGCACAGGAGCCCATGGAAATGACCCAGCGCGGCTCGGGCATCTGGTCGTAGACCTTGCGCAGCGCCGGGGCCATCTTGTTGACCAGGGTGCCGGCCACGATCATCACATCGGACTGACGGGGACTGCCCCGGAAGATAATGCCGAATCGATCCAGATCGTATCGCGCGGCCCCGGCCTGCATCATCTCCACGGCGCAGCACGCCAGGCCGAAGGTCATCGGCCACATGGACCCCGTGCGCGCCCAGTTGATGAGCTTATCCGCCGTGGTGGTGACGACGCCCTCTTCAAAGACGCCCTCTATTCCCATTCCAGAGCCCCCTTTCGCCACTCATAAATGAACCCGACCACGAGAATGCCAAGAAATACCATCATGGCTAGAAAGCCGAACATGCCAATCTCGTCGAGGACCACCGCCCAGGGAAACAGGAACGCGATCTCCAGATCGAAAATGATGAACAGAATGGCGACCAGATAATAGCGCACGTCGAATTTCATGCGCGAATCCTCGAAAGCCTCGAATCCGCACTCGTAGGGCGATTGCTTCTCGCTGTCGGGTCGGCGTGGACCGAGCATTGCGCCCATGACAATCATCACCGTTCCGAGCCCCAGGCCGATAACGATGAAGATCAGGACGGGTATATAGTTATCAAGCATTGGCCCGTGTCCACTGAATATTGCCCAGCGTTCCGATCCCGAGGAGAGCAGGCTAGAGACTTTATGGTAGCGTGCCGCGGCCTGTCAATGAGCCGGCTGCGGTACTCATGAAATGCGGATCGGATGGCGCGCCGCCCCCCGAGAAACGGTGCGGACGCCTGGACGAACGGGCCTATACGAACAGTGATTGGTGCCGATGGCCGGATTCGAACCGGCACACCCGAAGGCACTGCCCCCTCAAGACAGCGTGTCTACCAATTCCACCACATCGGCATGCTTGGGATCTCAGGCTCTAATGACCCAAAGGACGGCCCACGGGCCACCTTCGATCATTGGGTTTTCTGCTCGCCACCACTATCGGGCAGATCGGGAAGGTCCGAACCTTCAACCGCAGGCTGCGAGCCATCGGCCGGCAGATCAGGCACATCGGTGACGAAGGTGCCGGGCGCCGGTACCGGATCGCTCGATGTGGGCATCTCGGTGCTGACGCCGAAACGCTCGGTGACACTGGCGCGTTCCACCGATTGTCCAGAAATGTAGGCGAGGCCGATACTGTTGAAGAAAAACGCCGCCGCGAGCACCGCCGTAGCCCGGCTCAGAAAGGAGGCCGAGCCGCGGCTGCCGAAAATCGTTCCGGAGGTACCGCTTCCGAATGCCGCGCCGGCGTCAGCGCCCTTGCCCTGCTGTAGCAGCACCAGCGCGATGAGCGACACGGAAACGAGAATCTGAACTATGGTCAGGATTTGTTGCATGGCTGTTACGCTGCCTTTCGGCAGATCTCTATGAATTCGTCGGCTACGAGAGATGCCCCGCCGATGAGACCACCGTCGATATCGGGCATTGCGAACAAGTTGCTCGCGTTGGCGGATTTTACGCTGCCACCATACAGGATGCGCAACCCACCGGCCACCTGCGGGTCTTTCTCCGCCACCCGCCCGCGCAAGAATTCGTGCACCGCGTTGGCCTCGGCCGGGGTCGCCGTAAGCCCGGTGCCGATGGCCCATACGGGCTCGTAGGCCAGCACGCTGTCAGCTAGAGAGGCGGCGCCGCAGCTCTCCATGACCGCATCCAGTTGCCGCGCCACCACCGATTCGGTGGCGCCGGATTCTCTCTCGGTGAAGCTCTCTCCGAAGCAGATCACCGGCGTGAGGCCGGCTTCCATGGCCCTTGCCGCTTTAGCCGCCACCACCTCATCGGTCTCGCCGTAGTACTGGCGCCGCTCCGAGTGGCCCACCAGCACCAGACGGCAGCCGGATTCCAGCAGCATCTCTGCGGTTACCTCGCCGGTAAAGGCACCGGCAGGCTCGCTGGCGACGTTCTGGGCGCCCAGCATCACCCGGGAACCCTCGAGCAGCTCCGCCACCAGGTCCAGAAGCACGAAAGGAGGACACAGGGCCACGTCCACACCGCCCGCACCATCCCCCTGGTCATGGACAGCCGCCGCCACCGCGCGGGCAAGCCCGTGCGCCTCGGCACGGGTACCGTTCATCTTCCAGTTACCTGCAACTAGGGGGCGGCGCATGGTGCTCGATGTTGGAGGAGAAATCGAAAAAGGCGCGGAATTTTACTGGCTGAATGCCGGAAAATCAACGCAGGGTTAAATGGGGACAGATCTATTTATCCTCAGGCCGTCGCCTGGTCCAGGGCCGTCTCCACCGAGGCGGCGAGCGACGCTGCCAGCACTTCCACCTGTTGGCGATCGCGGCCCTCTACCATGACCCGCACCAGGGGCTCGGTGCCCGAGGGTCGCAGCAGCACACGCCCACCCTCTCCCAGCTGTGATTCTGCCGCCCGTACCGCCTCGCACACCGCCGCCACCGACAGTACGTCCGCGCCCTTGGTGGAGCGCACATTGAGCAGAATCTGTGGATATTTGCTCATACCGCTCTTGAGCTCGTGGAGCGAACGTCCGGCCCGGTGAATGGCCAACAGCACCTGCAGGGCGGTCACGATGCCATCACCGCTGGTAACGCGGTCCAGGCAGATGATGTGTCCGGAACTCTCACCGCCGAGCAGCGAGCCTTCGCGCTTCATCAACTCGAGCACGTAACGATCGCCCACATTGGCACGCTGCAGAGGCACGCCCATGGCGCGCAGAGCCTCCTCAAGGCCCATATTGGTCATGGTGGTACCGATCACGTCCCCGGCCAGCTCACCGTTCGCGTGGCGCTCCGTCGCGATGATGTAAAGCAGCTCGTCACCGTCCACCAGCTCACCCAGATGATCCACCATGATCAGGCGATCGCCGTCGCCGTCCAGTGCCACGCCCAGATGGGCGCCGTGCTCGAGCACCGCGCACTGCAGCGCCTGGGGCGCTACGGCTCCGAAACCGTCGTTGATGTTGAGGCCATTGGGCTCACAACCGATGGTAATCACCTCTGCTCCCAGTTCCTCGAATACATTCGGCGCCACGTGATAGGTCGCACCGTGGGCACAGTCGACTACCATTTTGACGCCGTTCAGCGTGACACCGTAGGGGATAGTGCTCTTGCAGAACTCGATATACCGCCCCGGTGCATCGGTTACCCGCTCCGCTCGCCCCAGGGCGTGGGAGCCGACGGTTTGCATGGGCGTACCGATGGCCGCCTCGATGGCGAGCTCCACCTCGTCGTCCAGCTTGGTGCCGTCAGCGGAAAAGAACTTGATGCCGTTGTCGCCAAAGGGGATTGTGGGACGCGCTGATGACGACGCCTGCGCTGGCGTGCAGGGTTCGCGTCAGATAGGCAATCGCCGGGGTCGGCATGGGACCCAGCAAGCGTACGTCTACGCCGGCGGCAGTGAACCCCGCCTCGAGCACCGACTCGAACATATAACCGGAAATCCGTGTGTCCTTGCCGATGAGCACCTTGCCACGCTCGCCCTTCGCCAGCACACGCCCCGCCGCCCAGCCCAGCTTGAGAACGAAGTCCGCGGTAATCGGATGCTGACCGACCTCGCCACGAATTCCGTCGGTGCCGAAATATCGTCGTGTTTCGCTCATGTCATTACTCAGCTGTGTGTTTCCCGGCGGCGGCAACGCAGGCCGCCACATTCAGCGCGTCGGCCGTCTCGGCGACGTCGTGCACGCGCACCATGGCAGCGCCCTTCTGCGCCGCAATCATTGCCAGCGCCGCGCTCGCGGCAGCGCGTCTGTCCATGGGACGACCCAGCATGGCGGCGATCATGGACTTTCGCGACAATCCCACCAGCACCGGTACGCCCGTGTCCACCAGCACATCCAGGTGTGCCAGCAACGCCAGATTGTGCTGCAGCGTTTTTCCGAAGCCGAATCCCGGATCGATGATGATCCTTTTTTCATCCACGCCGGCCGAAACGCATGCATCGACTCGGCCCAGTAGAAATTCACGTACTTCGGATACCACGTCGTCGTAGCATGGATTGTTCTGCATGCTGCGGGGCAAGCCCTGCATGTGCATGAGGCACACCGGCACCTGAAGATCGCGCACCGTCTCCATGGCCCCGTCGGCCCGCAGCGCCAAGACATCGTTGATCATGGTGGCGCCGGCGGCAACCGCCGCCTCCATCACCCCGGGCTTGCTGGTATCGATGGAAATGCTGACCGATAGCTCGCTCGCGATAGCTTCGACGACGGGAACGACGCGCTCGAGTTCATCGGCCAACCCCACGGGCTGTGCTCCGGGGCGCGTCGACTCACCACCCACATCGACGACGTCCGCGCCATCCTCGGCCATCATCCTGGCGCCCGAGAGCGCTGCATCCAGGTGATGGAAACGGCCGCCATCGGAAAAAGAGTCCGGAGTGACGTTGAGAATTCCCATGATGCGCACGGCCGGATGACACGTGTGCCGCGCCGGTCCGGCCGGGCGATGAGAATTTGCCAAGGCACTCATCGCCAGGTGCCTGAGCTCGACGCCCCGGAATCAGTGCGAGCTCGCAGGACCGCCGATGGTGCTCGAGGCGGATTTTTCGTCGCCCTTTTCAGCCTTGTCGGCGGGAGGCTCTGCGTCACCGCCATCCCAGTCTCCCGGCGGCCCTGGCACCTTGCCCGCCATGATTTCCTTGATCTGCTCGGCATCGATAGTCTCGTACTTGATCAACGCGTTGGCCATCAATTCCAATTTATCCGTATTTTCACCGAGGAGCTGCTCGGCGCGCTTGTAATTGCGATCGATGATGACGCGGATCTCGTCGTCGATAATGTGCGCCGTCTCGTCGGAAACCACCTTGTGCTGGGTCACGGAATGGCCGAGGAACACCTCGCCCTCTTCCTCGCTGTAGGTCAGGGGCCCAAGCTTCTCCGACAAACCCCATTTGGTCACCATGTTGCGCGCGATCTCTGTGGCACGCTGGATGTCGTTGCTGGCGCCAGTGGTGACGCTGTCGTCGCCGAAGGTCAGGCTTTCGGCGATACGGCCGCCGAACAGGCTCGAGATCTGGCTTTCCAGACGCTCCTTGCTCAAGCTGTAGCGATCTTCCTCCGGAAGAAACATCGTGATACCGAGAGCGCGCCCACGCGGGATGATGGACACTTTGTAGACCGGGTCATGAGATGGCACGAGCAGCCCGACAATCGCGTGCCCGCCCTCGTGATAAGCGGTAAGCTTTTTCTCTTCTTCGCTCATCACCATGGACCTGCGCTCGGCGCCCATCATGATCTTGTCCTTGGCCTTCTCGAACTGGTCCATGCGCACTGCGCGGAGATTGGCGCGGGCAGCGAACAGCGCGGCCTCGTTGATCAGATTAGCCAGGTCGGCGCCGGAGAATCCGGGCGTGCCACGGGCGATGATGTGCGGGTCCACGTCCTTGTCCAGGGGCACCTTGCGCATGTGAACCTTGAGGATCTGCTCGCGGCCGCGAATGTCGGGCAACGGCACCACGACTTGCCGGTCGAATCGGCCGGGACGCAGCAAGGCGGGATCGAGCACGTCGGGACGGTTGGTGGCAGCGATCACGATGACGCCCTCGTTGCCTTCGAAGCCATCCATCTCCACCAGCAACTGATTCAGCGTCTGCTCGCGCTCGTCGTGTCCGCCGCCGAGCCCGGCGCCCCGGTGGCGGCCGACGGCATCGATTTCGTCGATGAAAATGATGCACGGCGCGTGCTTCTTGGCCTGCTCGAACATATCGCGCACGCGCGATGCGCCGACACCGACGAACATTTCCACGAAGTCCGAGCCGGAGATCGTAAAGAAGGGAACCTTGGCTTCGCCGGCAATAGCGCGCGCAATCAGAGTTTTGCCGGTGCCGGGCGCCCCTACCATCAATACGCCACGCGGGATCTTTCCGCCGAGCTTCTGATACTTGGCCGGATCTTTCAGAAAATCCACCAGCTCCGAGACTTCTTCCTTGGCCTCGTCGACACCGGCGACGTCGGCGAAGGTCACCTTTACCTGATCCTCACCCAGCAGCCGCGCGCGGCTCTTACCGAAGGACATCGCACCGCGTCCGCCACCGCCACCCTGCATCTGGCGCATGAAAAATATCCAAACGCCGATGAGCAGCAGCATCGGGAACCACGAGATGAAAATCTGCATGAGCACACTTTGTTGCTCAGGCGGCTGCGCTTCGATGACGACACCGGCGTCGAGCAGCTCGCCGACCATCGAGCGGTTGTCCGTCTCCGGCGTGTAGGTGCTGAAGTGTTCGCTGTTCTGCATCAGCCCCTGGATGTGCCGATCCTCGATGACCACCTTCTGCACGCGGCCATTCTTCACGTCGGCCATGAACTGCGAGTAATCGACTTCGTGGGGCGTCGCGCGCCGCTGTCCGAAGTTGTTGAACACCGACATCAGGACCAGGGCGATGACCACCCAGAGAATTAGATTCTTAGCCATATGGAATTAAAACCGTGTGTGAGCCAGAGGTGTCAGAAAGCCTGCAGACGACGAACCTTGCCATTCTTTCACTGACCATCCGCGCAATACGCAATCCATGACGTCATTAAACAGAATTGTCCGTTTTCCCCACCTAAATGTCTATGCGGGAAGTGTGCCCCAGTGCTCAACAGTAATGTTGGGCAACTATACCCCAAAGCCCTGCCCCAGCAGATAATGCTCCGCGGACTTAGCCCTGGAGGCCTCGGGCTTGCGCACCTTGGTGCTCCGGCAACGGCGCTTCATGGCGGTGAGAAAGGCCGGATAATCGGCACCCTGGAACACCTTTACCAGCAGCGTACCGCCGGCCGCCAGGTGGGTGTCGGCGAAATCCAGGGCCAGCTCCGCCAGAGCCATGGCCCGCGCCTGGTCGCTGGCCCGTATGCCACTGATATTGGGGGCCATATCGGACAAAACAAGGTCTACGGCCCTGCCCGCCAGCACCGCTTCCAGGCGCGCCAGGGTCTCGGCCTGGTGAAAATCGCCTGGAATGAACTCGACACCGGCTAATGGCTCCATGGCGAGAAGATCCATGGCCACCACCCGGCCCCCGGGGCCGGTTCGCGCGGCCGCCACCTGCGACCAGCCCCCCGGCGCGGCACCCAGATCCACCACTACCTGTCCAGGAGCGAAAATCCTATCGCGATCGTCGATTTCCGCCAGCTTGTACGCGGCCCGGGAACGATAACCCGCTTGTGCCGCCCGCTTCACGAACACATCGCTGCGGTGGTCCTGTAACCAGCGGCGGGTTTTCCCGGCACGGGTCATCCGGGCGCGCCCCCGGTTGCTGTTATGATCGCCCAGGCCCGCCGGGCCGGTCCCGAAATGCGGCAACTGGAGACATTCACGACGATGCCATCGTCAGGAAAACCATTGAACAAACTACCGGGAAAACAGCGGCGCGCGCTGCGCGCCCGCGCCCACCACCTGAAGCCGGTGGTCAGTGTCGGCGCCGCGGGGCTGAGCGACGGCCTGCTCGCCGAGCTCGGCATCGCCCTCCATGAGCACGGGCTTGTGAAGATCCGCATCGCCGCGGACCACCGCGAACAGCGCAAGAAGCTCATCGACGATCTCTGCCGCAAGGCAGATGCCGAGCTCATACAACGCATCGGGCACACCGCCGTCATCTACAAAAAACGCTCCGAAGAGTGAGGCCTACAGGCATCACGCCCGCGATTCCGCCCGCGATCACAGGTACTCAATGGAAATGATTTCGTATTCCCTGGCGCCGCCGGGAGCGTCGACGGTGACCTGATCGCCTTCGGATTTGCCGATCAGCGCGCGCGCGATGGGTGAAGTGATGGATATGAGCCCCTTGCTGATATCCGCCTCCATCTCTCCCACTATCTGGTAGCTCACCTCTTTCTCCGTGCTGACCTCATAGAGGGCGAGCGTCGCCCCGAACACCACGCGCCCGGAGACATTCAGGCGGCTGACGTCGATGAGCTCGGCACTACCCAGGCATTGCGCGATGGCGGCAATACGACCCTCGGCGAAGCCCTGTTCCTCCTTGGCCGCGTGATACTCGGCGTTCTCGCGCAGATCGCCGTGGGCACGGGCTTCGGCAATCGCGTTGATGATGCGCGGCCGGTCCACGGTCTTGAGTTTCTGCAGCTCCTCGCGCAGCCTCTGGGCGCCCCCGGTGGTCAAAGGTGGTCTGGTCACGCTGCCACCTCCCGGTGGAGATCCTGTAAACAGTTGACGTCGGTGGCGGCAAGTTTCTCGATGGCCATGACCATGGCCTTGGCGCCCGCCATGGTGGTCGTATACGGAACCCTGTGCTGCACGGCCGAGCGACGGATAGTAAAGGAGTCCGCGATGGCCTGCCTGCCCGCGGTGGTATTCACAATTAAGTCGACGCCGCCATTCTTCAATAGATCCACCACGTGGGGCCGGCCTTCCTGGACCTTGTTCACGTGGCTGCAGGGCACCCCGGCAGCGGCCAATGCGGCCCGCGTTCCCACGGTGGCGACGACCTCGAAGCCCGCTGCAACCAGGTCGCGTGCGATCTGTACGCAGTGTGCCTTATCCCCATCCTTGACACTGATAAATGCACTGCCTCCAGTGGGCAGCACGTCGCCGGCTGCCAACAGGGCCTTGGCGAAAGCTTCGCCGAAACTGCGCCCCACACCCATGACCTCGCCGGTGGATTTCATCTCGGGTCCCAGCAGTGTGTCGACGCCGGGAAACTTTGCGAAGGGAAACACCGCTTCTTTGACGGAAAAATACCCGGGCACAACTTCCCCGGTAACATTCTGCTCGGCCAGAGACTGGCCCAGCATACACCGGGTCGCCAGCCGGGCAAGCGGCACGCCGGTGGCTTTGGAGACAAAGGGCACCGTGCGCGAGGCCCGCGGGTTCACTTCCAGAACGTAGATGCGGTCGCGCTGAATGGCGAACTGAATGTTCATCAGGCCGACGACGTTCAGACCGTGGGCGAGCAAACGCGTCTGCTCGCGGATCTGGTCTTGAATCTCCGCCGACAGACTGCAGGGTGGTAACGAGCAGGCAGAATCGCCGGAGTGCACGCCTGCTTGCTCGATATGCTCCATCACGCCGCCCACCAGCACCTCGCGACCGTCGCAGATTGCATCCACGTCCACTTCGATGGCGTCGTCCAGAAAACGATCCAGGAGCACCGGCGCGGAGTTGGAAACGGCCACCGCGTCACGCATATAGACTTCCAAATCGTCCCGTCCGTAAACAATTTCCATGGCCCGGCCGCCGAGAACGTAGGATGGCCGCACCACCAGCGGATAACCCAGATCGGCGGCCAGGCGGACCGCCTCCTGGCCGCTTCTGGCGGTGCAGTTGGGTGGCTGAAGCAGGCCAAGGTCTTGAATAAGCTTTTGAAAACGCTCGCGATCTTCGGCCAGGTCGATAGAGTCCGGGGTGGTTCCGATGATCGGCGCGCCGGCCGCCTCCAGGTCCCGGGCGAGCTTCAGGGGAGTCTGCCCACCGTACTGGACGATGATTCCGTCCGGGCGCTCCAGGTGAACGATCTCCAGCACGTCCTCCAGAGTCAGCGGCTCGAAATAGAGCCGATCGGATGTGTCGTAGTCGGTGGATACGGTTTCCGGGTTGCAGTTCACCATGATGGCTTCGTAGCCGAACTCGCGCACCGCCAGCGCCGCCTGCACGCAGCAGTAGTCGAACTCGATGCCCTGGCCGATGCGGTTCGGCCCGCCGCCCAGGACCATGATCTTCTTACGCTCCGTGGGCCGCGCCTCGCACTCCTCCTCGTAAGTGGAGTACATGTAAGCGGTGGACGCTTCGAATTCCGCGGCGCAGGAATCCACGCGCTTGAACACCGGGCGAACACCCAGCCCGTGACGATGCCGGCGCACCTCGGCTTCGTCGACACCCAACAAGCGCGCCAGGCGCTGATCGGAAAAACCCTTGCGCTTGAGGCGCAGCAGCTGGTCGAAGTCCAGTGACGCCAAGTCCCGTCCGCTGACGGCCTGCTCCTCGTCCAATAGTTCCTGAATCTGGGCGATGAACCAAACGTCCACCCCCGAGTGCCGGTGAACTTCGGCGGCGTCCATCCCTAAGCGCAAACCATCCGCCAGGTAACGCAGCCGCTCGGGGCCGGGATTACGCAGCTCGGCCGCTACTTGCGCCCGCACCGCCTGCGCGCTGTCGCCGTCTTCAATGACGACGATTTCATCCAGCCCCGAGAGACCGTTTTCGAGACTGCGCAGAGCCTTTTGCAAGGATTCCTGGAAAGTGCGGCCGATGGCCATGGCTTCGCCGACGGATTTCATCTGCGTGCCCAGGCGTGCTTCGGCCTGGGGGAACTTCTCGAAATTGAAGCGCGGCACCTTGGTCACCACGTAGTCGATGGTGGGCTCGAAAGATGCCGGCGTGGCACCACCGGTGATCTCGTTGTCCAGCTCGTCGAGGGTGTAGCCCACCGCCAGCTTGGCGGCAACCCGCGCGATGGGAAAACCGGTGGCCTTGGAGGCCAGCGCGGAGGAGCGCGAAACCCGCGGGTTCATCTCGATGATGACCAGCTGCCCGTCCACCGGATTGATGGCGAACTGCACATTGGAACCACCGGTCTCGACACCGATTTCGCGCAGCACGGCGATGGAGGCGTTGCGCAACAGCTGGTATTCCTTGTCGGTAAGAGTCTGTGCCGGCGCCACGGTAATGGAGTCGCCCGTGTGCACGCCCATGGCGTCGAAGTTCTCGATGGAGCAGATGATGATGCAGTTGTCCTTGCGGTCACGCACCACCTCCATTTCGAATTCCTTCCAGCCGATGACCGATTCCTCCAGCAGCACCTCGCTGGTGGGAGAGGCTTCCAGCCCGCGTTCGCAGACCTCCATGAACTCCTCGCGGTTGTAAGCGATGCCCGCCCGCCAGTGCCGCCCAGGGTGAACGACGGGCGAATGATGGTGGGAAATCCGATCTGGGCCTGAGCGTCCCGGGCCGAGGCGAGATCGTGCACCAACACCGCCCGTGGCACTTGCAGGCCGATGCGCGTCATGGCGTCGCGAAAGCGCTCACGGTCCTCTGCCTTGTCGATGGAATCCCGCGACGCGCCGATCATCTCCACGCCGAAGGCAGACAGCACACCCTCTCGATCCAAATCCAGCGCGCAATTCAATGCCGTTTGACCACCCATGGTGGGCAACAGCGCCTGGGGGCGCTCTTTTTCGATGATCTGCGCCAACGTCCGCCAATTCACCGGCTCGATATAGGTGGCGTCCGCCATTCCCGGATCGGTCATGATGGTTGCAGGGTTGGAGTTCGCCAGCACCACCCGGTAGCCTTCTTCGCGCAGCGCCTTGCAGGCCTGGGCACCGGAGTAGTCGAACTCGCACGCCTGTCCGATGACGATGGGGCCGGCACCGATGATGAGGATGCTGTCGATGTCGTCGCGTCTGGGCATCTCTACGCTGGTACCCGTTGCTGCACTTTTTGCCCCATCAGCTCGATGAAATGATCGAACAGCGGCAGAATATCGTGGGGGCCGGGACTCGCTTCCGGGTGGCCCTGAAAACCGAAGGCCGGATGATGGGAGAAATGCACGCCCTGCAGCGAGCCGTCGAACAGCGACCGGTGGGTGGCGCGGATATTTCCGGGCAGGCTCGCTTCCTCCACTGCAAAGCCGTGGTTCTGGCTGGTGATCAGAACCTTACCGGTGCTGAGATCCTGCACCGGGTGATTGGCCCCGTGGTGGCCGAACTTCATCTTTTTGGTGCGCGCGCCACCGGCCAGCGCCAGAATCTGGTGACCCAGACAGATGCCGAACATGGCAACGCCGGCATCCAGCAGCTCGCGGACCGCCTCGATGGCGTAGACGCAGGGCTCCGGATCCCCCGGTCCGTTGGACAGGAACACGCCGTCGGGAGACAACGCCAGCACTTCCTCGCTGGTGGTGGTGGCGGGAACCACGGTCACCCGGCAGCCGCGCTCGCTCAAGATCCGCAGTATGTTGCGTTTCACGCCGAAATCGTAGGCAACCACCCGAAGCCTCCGTCGCTGCAACGGCACAGACGCGAAACCGCTCTCCAGCCGCCAGCTGCCCTGATCCCAGTCATAGGCCGTGGCCGTGGAAACCTCCCGGGCCAGGTCCATACCCGCCAGTCCCGGGAAAGCCCGCGCCGCTTCCAGGGCAGCTTGCTCGTCGATGGTGGATTGGCCACGGTTGGCGGCCACCAGGCAGGCACCCTGTGCACCTTTGTCACGCAGAATGCGCGTCAGACGCCGGGTATCGATGCCCGCCAGGGCGACCACCCCCTGGTCATGGAGATACTCTTGCAGAGTGCCGCGGGCGCGCCAACTGCTGATGGCCGCCGGCACGTCACGCACCACCAAGCCACTGGCATGCACCCGTTCGGCCTCGGCGTCCTGGGGATTGGTGCCCACGTTGCCGATGTGGGGATAGGTAAGAGTGATGATTTGCCGGCAGTAGGAGGGATCGCTCAGGATCTCCTGGTAACCCGTGATGGCGGTATTGAACACCGCCTCCCCCACGACCTGACCGGCCACGCCGATGGATTCACCCGAGAACCGGCTACCATCCTCCAGGATCAGAAGGGCCGGGACTTTCACGATTTCCCCTTTTCGGCCTGCACATGCAAAAAGACGGGAGCGCCTGCAAAAGCCGCTCCCGTCTCGGATTCGTCTAACACCGCTGTTACTGTCCTGGGCGCACCGCGTGTAACGGGAAGAATCATAAAGTAGGATAGGCCGCAGTGTCCATGGGAGCCGATTACAGCCCGAGGACGTCCTGCATATCGTACAGGCCGGGGCCCCTGCCCGCGACCCAGTCCACCGCGCGCAGGGCACCGTGGGCGAAGTTCAGGCGGCTGGATGCCCGGTGAGTGATTTCCACCCGCTCGCCGGGGCCTGCGAACATCACGGTGTGCTCGCCGACGATATCGCCGGCACGCACCGTTTCGAAGCCGATGGTCTTTTGGTCCCGCTCGCCCGTGTGGCCCTGGCGCCCGTAAACCGCGCAGTCCGCCAGATCCCGCCCCAGGGCCCGGGCAACAATCTCACCCATACGCACCGCTGTCCCCGACGGCGCGTCCACCTTGTGGCGATGATGGGCCTCGATGATCTCCACATCCACATGATCGCCCAGTGCCCGCGCAGCCATGTCCAACAGCTTGAAACAAACATTGACGCCGACGCTCATGTTCGGCGCCAGCACCATGGCGATATGCTCGGCGTCCTCGGCGATGCGCGCCTGTTGCGCCAGCGAGAATCCGGTGGTGCCCACCACTGCACGCTTGCCGGCAAGGCGGCAGATGTGGATGTTCTCGGTGCTGGCATCGGCAAGAGTGAAATCCACGACCACGTCGAAATCAGCGACCACGCCTTGCAGCGAGTCGACGATGGGAATGCCAAGCTCCCCAACTCCCGCCAGCAGGCCCGCGTCCTGGCCCAGAAACGCATTGCCGGGCGCTTCGACGGCGGCGGCAAGGCGGATTGCGTCGAACTCCTGGCTCGCGCCCACCAGCGTACGACCCATGCGTCCGGCGGCACCGGTGACAGCAATTCGAATCGGCGTGCTCATGAGGTGATGTTCTCGAAGAATTTCTTGACACTGTCGAGCCAGGTGGATGCGCGCGGATCGTGGGTGTGCTTGCTGCTACGGATGGAGTCGTCGAATTCACTCAGCAGCTCTTTTTGCCTGGCCGTCAAATTCACCGGTGTCTCCACCACCACCTTGCAAATGAGATCACCGGGTCCGCCGCCGCGTACCGGCTTGACGCCCTTGGCGCGCAAGCGGAACAGCTTGTCGGTCTGGGTGCCGGTGGGAACCTTGAGGCTCACGCGGCCATCCAGGGTCGGAACCTCGAGCTCGCCGCCAAGACTTGCGGTAACGAAGCTGATGGGAACCTCACAGAACAGATTGGCGCCGTCGCGGGCGAATATGGGATGCTCGCGCACATTGACCTCTACGTACAAGTCCCCGGACGGACCGCCCCGCTCGCCACTCTCACCCTCCCCGGCGAGCCGGATTCGATCACCGTTGTCGACGCCCGGCGGCACCTTCACCGAAAGAGTCTTGTACTCGTGAATGCGGCCTTCGCCGCGGCAGGTGTTGCAAGGGTCGCTGATGATCTTGCCAATGCCACGGCAACGCGGACAGGTCTGCTGGATGGAAAAAAATCCCTGCTGAACGCGCACCTGGCCCTGGCCATTACAGGTGGCGCAGCTCGTCGGGCTGGTGCCTGGAGTAGCGCCGCTGCCCGAGCAGTCTTCGCACTCGGTCTTGTTCGGCACGCGGATTTTTTCGGTGGTTCCGAACACTGCCTGTTCGAGGCTCATGGTCATGTCGTATCTCAGGTCGGCGCCGCGGTAAACGCGTTCGCCGCCGCGACCACCGAATATGTCCCCGAACACCTCGTCGAAGATGTCGCGAAAGCCCGCACCCCCCGTGCCTCCGCCCGCGCCTCCCGCGGACTCCACGCCGGCGTGACCGAACTGATCGAAGGCGGCGCGCTTGCGCGGATCGGCTAGAACCTCGTAAGCCTCTTTGGCTTCCTTGAAGTGGTTTTCCGCGTCTTCCGAATCGGGATTGCGGTCCGGATGGTACTTCATGGCCAGGCGCCGGTACGCGCCCTTCAACTCATCGTCGCTCGCATTGCGCGATACGCCGAGAACTTCGTAAAAATCTCGCTTCGACATAATCTACATGCGAAAAAGCGCGGGGTCCACCGACCCCGCGCCGTCTATCTACCTGCGATTTACGACAACAACTTACTTGTTGTCTTCGTTGACTTCCTCGAACTCGGCGTCGACCACATCGTCCGCCCCGGGACCGGACTGTTGGCCGTCCGCGCCGGCCTCGGCGCCGCCCTGGCTGGAGCTTTGCGCCTCCTCCTGCTTGTGGATTCGCTCGGCGACCTTGCCCGACAGCTCCGCCAAGGCCTGCGTCTTGGTTTCGATATCGTTCTTGTCGTCGGTCTTGATGGCCTCTTCGAGAACCGCGATGGCCGCCTCGATATCGGTCTTCTCCTGCGCCTCGACCTTGTCGCCCAACTCGGCCAGGGTCTTGCGGCTGGTGTGCGCCAGGCCGTCCGCCTGGTTACGCGCATCCACCAGCTCGTGGAACTTCTTGTCTTCGGCCGCGTGGGCCTCGGCGTCCTGGACCATGCGATCGATCTCCTCGTCCGCGAGTCCGCTGGATGCCCGAATGATGATGGACTGCTCCTTGCCCGTGGCTTTGTCCTTGGCCGACACGTTGAGAATGCCGTTGGCGTCGATGTCGAAAGCGACCTCCACCTGTGGCATCCCGCGCGGTGCGTTGGGAATGTCGGCCAGGTCGAAGCGGCCCAGGGATTTGTTCGCCGAAGCAACATCGCGCTCACCCTGGAGCACGTGCACGGTCACAGCGCTTTGATTGTCCTCGGCCGTGGAGAAAACCTGCGACGCCTTGGTGGGAATGGTCGTGTTCTTCTCGATGAGCTTGGTCATCACGCCGCCAAGGGTTTCGATACCCAGCGACAGCGGTGTCACGTCGAGCAACAGCACGTCCTTGACGTCGCCGCCCAGCACGCCGGCCTGAATCGCCGCACCCACCGCCACTGCCTCGTCGGGATTGACGTCCTTGCGCGGCTCCTGGCCGAAGATACCCTGGACCATTTCCTGGACCTTGGGCATGCGGGTCTGTCCACCCACCAGGATGACGTCGGAGATGTCCGAGGCGCTCAACTTCGCATCTTTCAACGCTATCTTGCAGGGCTCGACGGTGCGTTGGATCAAGTCCTCGATGAGTGACTCGAGTTTCGCCCGGGTCAGCGTCATATTGAGGTGCTTCGGGCCGCTGGCATCCGCGGTCACGTAGGGCAGATTGATCTCGGTCTGCTGGCTGGACGAGAGCTCGATCTTGGCCTTCTCGGCAGTCTCCTTGAGACGCTGCAGAGCAAGCGGATCGTTGTGCAAATCGATGCCCGACTCTTTTTCGAACTCGTCGGCCACATAATCGATGATACGCATGTCGAAATCTTCGCCACCGAGGAAAGTGTCGCCGTTGGTGGACAACACCTCGAACTGGTGCTCGCCGTCGACTTCCGCGATCTCGATGATGGAGATATCGAAGGTTCCGCCGCCCAGATCGTAAACCGCGATCTTGGAGTCACCGCGCTTCTTGTCCATGCCATAGGCGAGCGCCGCCGCTGTCGGTTCGTTGATGATGCGTTTGACCTCGAGCCCGGCGATACGCCCGGCGTCCTTGGTCGCCTGGCGCTGGGAGTCGTTGAAGTAGGCCGGCACCGTGACCACGGCCTCGGTCACCGGCTCACCGAGAAAGTCCTCGGCGGTCTTTTTCATTTTCATGAGCACGCGGGCAGAAATTTCCGGCGGGGCCTTCGGTGATCCCTTCACTTCCACCCAGGCATCGCCGTTCTCCGCCGCGACGATCTTGTACGGGACCATTTTCATGTCGCGTTTCACCACGTCGTCTTCGAAACGACGCCCGATGAGGCGCTTGACCGCGGATACGGTGTTGTGTGGATTGGTCACCGCCTGGCGCTTGGCGGACTGCCCGACCAGCACCTCGTCGTCCTTGGTGTAGGCGACGATTGAAGGCGTGGTTCTATCGCCCTCGCTGTTCTCGATCACCCGCGGCTTGCCGCCATCCATGACCGCCACGCAGGAATTCGTGGTGCCGAGATCGATGCCGATTATCTTGCCCATTGTGGCGTTCTCCGTTGAATGCTCGCTATTCCGATTCCAGTAGATATATGGCCGCGGGCGGGAAATTCAAGCCTGCCACGGCCCGACTTGGGCGCTTCGTGACCGCCCGTCATTGGGCCACGATGACCATGGCCGGGCGTAACAGCCGCTCGTTCAGAAGATAACCCTTCTGCACCACCATAATGACGGTGCCGGGCTCCACCCCCGCCGCGTCCCGCATGGACATGGCCTGATGGTATTCCGGGTCGAAGCTCTGGCCTTCGGGATTCAGCTCCCGGAGGCCGAACTTTTCGCTGGCGGCATCGAACAGCTTCAAGGTGAGCTCGAGGCCCTCGCGCAGCTTTTTCGCATCCGGCTCGGCACCGTCGGCGGCACTCAAGCCCAGCGCGACACTGTCCTTGACCGGCAGCAGCTCGGTCATGAAGCGCTCGAGCCCGTGCTTGTGGGCGTTCTCCACATCGCGGGCCGCGCGTTTGCGCAGATTATCGAGCTCCGCCCGAAGCCTGAGAAAATCGTCAAGGTGCGAGGCCGCCTCGGCGCGCGCTTCGGCCAGCTCCATTTCCAGGTCCGGCGGAGCCAGCGCCTCCGGTTCGGCGGCCGCGGCCGATTCGGCCACCTCGTCCACTTCGTCCACGACGCTCGCGGAGCCAGGCTCGTGGGCCACCGGCGCCGTATCACCGTGGCCGTTGCCACCCCGGGGCTGCTTTTGCTTCGCCATTCATGACTCCAGATTGTGCCGGCAGCGCTTGCACGCCGGCTCCTTGAGTGGCGGCAGCCGGTGCTGCCGATGCCACGAGATCGGTGGAAATATGGGGCTCAGTGCTGCTTATTCAAGGCCGCGCCCAGCAACCGCGCGGTGATATCGACGATGGGTATGACGCGCTCATAGGCCATGCGGGTCGGGCCGATGACACCGAGCACGCCGAACACCTGCTCGTCGCTGCCGTAGGGAGCGGTGACCACACTGTACTCGTCCAGCGCGTTGTAGCCGGATTCCTCGCCGATGAAAATGTGCACGCCGTTGGCGTTCAACGAATGATCCAGAAGATGCAGCAGGTCGCGTTTCTCGTTGAACGCCTCGAACAGGCGCCGCAGCTTGTCCATGTCGCCAAGTGCACCCATATCCATCAGATTGGTGTGCCCGGCCACCACCACGTCGTCGGTCTCCGGCTCGGTGATCAGGGCCTTCTCCGCCATCTCCACCGCCGCCTGCATCATGCTGTTCATGGTCTCGCGGGTATCGCGAAGCTCGGCGAGGATTTCCTTTCGCACCGTCACCAGATCCTTGCCCGCGCACAGGCTGTTCAGGTAGTTGCCCGCCTGCTGCAGCTCCGAAGCGGTGTAACGCCGCCCGGTGCGGATGATGCGGTTCTGCACCTCGCGCTCGTTGACCACCAGGATAACCAGCACCTGGTCTTCGGAGAGGGAAAGAAATTCCACCTGCCGCAGGGTCGTCTGCTCCTGGCGCGGCAGCATGACGACACCCGCCAGGTGAGTGATGTCGGAAAGCAGTGAGGAGGCGGATTCCATCAGAGCGCCGCGATTCAGCGCCGGATCCAGCTGCTCTTTGAGCATCGCCACCTGGGCTCTCTCCAGGGGCTCGACCCGCAACAGGGTATCGACGAAGAAACGGTAGCCCTGGGCGGTGGGCACCCGGCCCGCCGACGTGTGGGGGGCGCACAACAGGCCGGCTTCCTCGAGATCCGCCATCACGTTGCGTACCGTGGCCGGACTCAGGGCGAGGGCGGAATCCCGCGACAGGGTGCGGGAACCCACCGGTTGACCCTCGCGGATATAGCGCTCCACCAGGGTTTTGAACAGATACTGGGCTCGCTCGCTGAGGCAGCTGTCCTTGGGATTGGCCGGCACGCGCTGGGCTCCGTCAAAAATGGCTTTGATTGGGGAAATTTAGCACTCCACCCAGGGGTCTGCCAAGAGCCACCAGGGGATGTTGGCCTCGCCGACCGACAGCGTGCTAACTTTCCAGGCTGCCCGGCAGGATTGCCGATTCCGCCCGGTCCCGGCACAACCCACGAGGAGCAAGCCGTCCCCATGGCTGACGAATTCCGCACCGTAGGCCTCATTGGCAAGCACGGAGACGAGCGTGTCGCGCGCACCCTGGAGCAATTGATCGGGCTTCTGCGCGAGACCCGCACAGAAGTCCTGTTCGACGCGCAAAGCGCGGACAAGCTGCCGAGCTTCGGGCTGCCGGTGGTGGACCGTGAGACCCTGGGAAGGCGTTCGGACCTGGTGATCGTGGTCGCGGGAGATGGCACCTTTCTCAACGCCGCGCGCTCGCTGGTGGATTCGGACGTACCGCTGCTGGGCGTGAACCTGGGCCGATTGGGCTTTCTCGCCGACGTGATGCCCGCCGAGATGACCGATCGGCTGGCAGAGATCCTGGCCGGCGACTACGACGAAGAACGCCGCTTCCTGCTGGATGTTCGGGTGGTTCGCGACGGACGGGACGTCTTTCAAGCCTCGGCGCTCAACGAAGTCGTGGTGCACAAGTGGCACATCGCCCGGCTCATCCAGTTCGAAACCATGATCAACGGACGCCTGGTCAACACCCAGCGCTCCGATGGGTTGATCGTGGCGACGCCTACCGGCTCCACCGCCTATTCCCTTTCCGGCGGCGGTCCGATTCTGCATCCGGGCCTGGACGCCATGGTGCTGGTACCCATCTGTCCGCACACCCTGAGCAGTCGCCCGCTGGTGGTGTCGGCGGACAGCGAGTTCGAGATCCGCATGCACCACAGCGGCGAGCAACCCGAAGCGCAGCTCACCTGCGATGGACAGACGACGATGGAACTCTCGCCCGCGGATTGCATCATCATCGGTCAGAAAGAGCGCCGCCTGCGCCTGGTGCACCCCCGGGGTCACGACTACTTCGCCACTCTGCGGGCCAAGCTGCACTGGGCCAGGGAGCTGTAGGTGCTGGTCCACTTCAATGTGCGCGATTTCGCCATCGTCGAGCGGTTGGATCTGGCGTTGTACGCCGGTATGACGGTTCTCACCGGGGAAACGGGCGCCGGAAAATCCATACTCATCGATGCACTGGGACTCACCCTGGGCGAGCGGGCAAGCGCCAAGGTCGTGCGCAGCGGCGCCGAGCGGGCGGAGGTGGTGGCGGTTTTCGAGCTTGCTCCGGACTGCGAGGCGAGCCGCTACCTGGCAGAGCACCAGCTCGCCAGCGCCGACCAGGAGTGTATCCTGCGACGCACTATCGGCAGTGACGGCCGATCCCGTGCCTATATCAACGATCGCCCGGTGCCGTTGCAGAGCTTGCGCGAGCTGGGCGACTTTCTGGTGGACATCCACGGCCAGCACGACCACCAGTCGTTGCTCAAAGCTGCCGCCCAACGCCGCTTACTCGACGACTACGCCGGCCACGGCGACGCTTTGGAACAGCTGGCGTCGCTTCACGATGAATGGCAGGCGACCCGGGCGGCCATGGAAAACCTGGGCGGTGAGCCGAAAGAACGCGAACAACGCCTGGACTACCTGCGCTTCCAGGCCGGCGAGCTCGACGCTCTGGCGATTCAGGACGGCGAGCTCGACACCCTGGACAAAGACCATCGTCGCCTCAGTCACGCGAGCGAATTGCTGGCCGTGTGTGCGCACAGCGTCGAGGACATGGACGGCGACGGTGAGACGTCGCTGACGGCACGCCTGGCGTCGCTGATGGGCGGCCTCGACGAGATGGCCGTCATCGACCGGGGCGTGGAAAACATCCGCGCCCTGCTGGACGGCGCCAGTATCCAGTTGGCCGAAGCGGTGGCGGAGCTGCGCCACTACCGGGATGACATCGACAGCGATCCGACACGCCTGGAAGCCCTGGAGCAGCGCCTCACGGCGATCCACGACAGTGCCCGCAAGCACCGGGTGGATGCCCGCGAACTGCCGGCATTGCAGCGCCGGCTGCACGACGAGATCGCCGAGCTGGAAGGCTCCGGCGAACGCCTGGCGGAGCTTCAACGGGAGCTGGAAAAGATCCTGCACGCCTACGCCGGCGCCGCGCGAGAGTTGCACGACGGCCGTGTGCGCGCGGCCGAACAGCTGTCCGCCGCCATCACCTCGAACATACGTGCGCTGGGCATGCCCCAGGGCCGCCTGCAGATCGCCGTGGAGGCGAACTTCGACGCGCCCCCGTCGCGGCTCGGGGCGGACACCGTGACCTTTCAGGTGGCCATCAATCCCGGCCAGCCACTGCAGCCGCTTGCCAAGGTCGCATCCGGGGGAGAGCTCTCGCGCATCAGCCTCGCCATACAGGTTATTGCTACTCAGGCAAGCGGCGTGCCCACGTTGATATTCGACGAGGTGGATGCCGGAATCGGCGGCCGTGTGGCGGAGATCGTCGGCCGCGAGCTACGCCGCCTGGCGGACAATCGGCAGGTGCTGTGCGTAACACATCTTCCCCAGGTCGCATCCCTGGCGCAACAGCACGTGCAGGTGCAGAAGCGCAGCCGGCGCCGCCAGACGCACACGGACCTGCGCAGCTTGGAGGGCGAAGGCAGGGTGGAAGAGATCGCCCGCATGCTCGGCGGGGTCACGGTGACCGATCAGGCCCTGGCCCATGCACGGGAAATGCTGGAACGCACCTGATGCCTTCGATGTGATTGGTAATGTGGCTGGCGGCCGCCCCGGACTGTCGCGCTATAATATTGCTTTTTCCCGCCGCCGCTGACGATCCCGGAGTATGCTCGGCCACACTGGAAAAACGCGCCCGCCCTTACTGGCCCTGCTGCTGTGCCTGGGCCTGAGCGCCTGTTCGGGGAAAATCCCAGGCGCCTACCGCATCCCCATTCAACAGGGCAACGTCATCACCGTGGAGATGCTGCAGGAATTGAAGCTCGGCATGGACAAGCGCAAGGTGCGCTTCATACTCGGCACGCCACTGGTCACCGACGCCTTCCACCAGAACCGCTGGGACTACTACTACAGCTATCAGCCCGGCAGCGGTGAGCGCGTGCAACAGAGCGCCTCGGTGTATTTCGAGGACGATCGTCTGGTCCGCATCGATGCCAATATCGATTCGCGAATAGATTTCCATACGGTGACCCATGCCACCGAGAACGTGCTTATCGTTCCGCGCAAGAAAAAGGGCGGATTCTTCGCAGCACTGACACCGGCGTTTCTGGAGAAAGACGAAGAGGAGAGCGCAGAGGAGAAGATCACCCGATCCCTGGATTCCGGTTTCAACGATCCACAACCCGGATCGGGGGAGGCAGTCGCAAGCGGCGACACCGCCACGGTGCTGGATCCCGTGGCCGGCGCAGCGGCCACCATCGGACCCGCCATCGGCGACGTCGGTACACCCAGCGAAATTTACGCACCCAACAGCTCCGGCGCATTCGGCGCCACGGCGGGCGCCTGGTCGACGCAGACGGGCAGTGCCACGGAGGTAATCTCCGCCGAGACCAAGAGTCAGTCCAAGTACCTGGAAGATCTTTTCAAAGACTTCGGCGCCGCCACTATCCCCGAGGCGGCACCGGTGGCGGCGACGGTCCCCAAGCCGGCCGCCGACGATTCGGGAATTATTTTTCGAAATACCAGGGACTAAGCGAGGGGCGTGTTCAGCATCCTGGCGCTTGCCGGGAACGCGCCGCCCGAAGGCGTCTCGCCTCCTTCGGGTCCACCTGCAACGGCCGGTAGATCTCCACGCGGTCACCCTGGGCCAACGGCGCACAAGGCGACACGGCCGTGCCGAATACGCCGACCGAAAGCCCGCGGGCACCGATCTCGGGGAAAACGCTCCAGCAAACCCGATCGCTGCACCGCTTCTCTCGCGCTGACGCCCACGCTCAAGCGCAGGGGCACGATTACCTGACAGTCCGGCTGCGCGTAGGCCACCTCCACGTCGATGAATGCGTCGTCAGTCATACAGCTCTCGCGCACGACGGCAGAATGCATCCACCATGTTGTTGGCCATCTCACTGAACAGCGGGCCCAGGGTTCGCCGCAGCAGGGCGTTGGAAAGCTCGTATTCCAGATCCAGAACAATACGGCAGCCGGCACCGCCGTCCAGGGCGATGAATTTCCAGCAGCCCTGCAGACGCTTGAACGGCCCGTCCACCAGCCCGATGTCGATGCGCGTATCCCGGGTCATGACGTTGCGGGTGGTGAACGTCTTGCGGATCGGACCCCGGCCGATCTCCAGGCTGGCTTCCACGGTGTCCGCGCCGGGCACGCGTACCCGGGCGTTGCGGCACCAGGGGAGAAATCCCGGATATTTCTCGATGTCCGCCACCAGCGCGAACATTTCGCTGGCCGCGTAGGGAACGAGGGCACTTCTGCTGACTGATTGAAGCATCTTGGGGGCACCGAAGCGCTGGGATGGTAGCACAGGCGGCTACCGGCACCGCCCGGGTTGTGAAACAATCCGCAGCCTCTGGAAATGCCATGGGAAAGAAAAAACGACGCAAAGGCGCAGACACCGACACCATCGCTCAGAACAAGAAGGCGCGCCACGACTATTTCATCGAAGATCGCTTCGAGGCGGGCCTGATCCTGGAGGGCTGGGAGGTCAAGAGCCTGCGCGACGGACGCGCCCAGTTGCGCGAGGCCTACGTGGTGCTCAAAGGCGGTGAAGCGTGGCTCATCGGCGCCCACATCACGCCCTTGGTCAGCGCCTCCACCCACATCACCACCGACCCCACCCGCAGCCGCAAGCTGCTCCTGCACCGCAAGCAAATCGACCGCCTGATAGGTGCCGTGGAAAGACGCGGCTTCACCGTCGTTCCCACCCGCATGTACTGGAATCGCGGGCGCGCCAAGCTGGAAGTCGGGCTGGCCAAGGGCAAGCGCCAGCACGACAAGCGCGCCACCGAGAAGAACCGCGACTGGCAGCGCCAGAAGCAGCGAATCCTCAAGGAGCGCTAGATCTCGTAGCTTGGGCTATTCAGGCTGGATCTTGTGATGGGAGTCCGGATCCCCATATTGCCTGGTATACCGAACGGGGCGTACACTCGTTCTCTGCCGAAACGGGGGCGACCTGGTTTCGACGTGGGTAGCAAAACCCAAGGTGCATGCCGAGGCGCAGATCACCTCGTAAATCCAGCTGCACACAACGATAGTTGCCAACGACGACAACTACGCTCTAGCTGCTTAATCCCAGCTAGCCTCTGACCGGGTCGTGCTTGTGCGTCCGGATTCCAGAGGGCAAAACACACAAGATCGTGAAGGACTTCGTCCCGCAGGACTTCACTAAAACTCAGGGACTCGCCGCCTCACAACCCTGCCCGTCGGGAGGTGAGGTGGCTAAAAACAAAGACGCGGCTAAGCATGTAGAGCCGAAGGCGGAGTGCTTGCGGACGCGGGTTCGATTCCCGCCGCCTCCACCATTCTTTTACCCGTAACTTATTGATTTCTTTAGGTTGCGGTATATCGCCTTGATATATTGATGGGGCTGGAATGGGCTGAATGGGCTGCGATTTGGCGACCTCTTGACAGCATTTGAAAACGGGCCTTTTCCCCACTCTTTAAACTAGGGCCCGTCATACCCGAGATAAGCCGCTCACCAGCCCTGTGCGCTGCCTCCCCACCTTAATAATGGTCACCCCCGGCGCGGGGGCTGCACGCGGCGCGAGGTAAACCACCGGTCGGGCTATTTGACAATCCCCAGCAGCGGGCGCATATAGTTTCGGCACAACGACAAAAACAGAGGAGAGGGAGCGAAAGGCCCCAAGCCGAAGCACGGCGGCGCTTCAAGCCGACCGATGCCCTGAACGGCGCTCCCGTCAAAGCCAAACCTTAGCGGGCCCGGAGGTGCTGCCTCCGAGCCCCGTTTTCATTTGGCGCTAAAGGCCCGGCGGCGGCGGACTCTCAGCCTACAAACGCACCGCCCTCGCCCGACAGACACGGCTAGGTCGGAAAGCGATCATCTGACTGCCCCGCCGCGCTGCCGGTCTTCCGTATTCCCTCCTTGGGCAGTGGTGGGCGAGGCATATTCCAGTACGCCAGGGTCGCGGTTGCGTGTCTGTCGGTCCAAGGCCCGCCCGCTTTAGGCCCAGGTCGCCAGTGACCGTATTTCGCCGTCGCCATTCGCGGAACTATTCTCGAATCTCTTCGGCCATTTCCCGGATCATTCGCTTCCGCAATTCAGGATTTTTCTGATCGCACATTTTCTCCTGCTAGGGGGAATCTCTTGCCCGTGGCTGTAATTATAAGTCGGCGACTCTTCGCCCATTTCAGCCATCTGCCGCTCAGTCGTCCGTGCAAGACTTTGCCACGCGCTCGGGGGCGAACTTGTCAATCGAGTCGAGCATTTCCTTGAACTGCCAGTCGTTGAGAACCTTCCGGGCGAACTTGCGGTAGACGATGTGGCCTGCTGGCTCGTCTACCAGGCGCGCGGTGATGCGGCCTGTAAACCGCACCACCTTGAACAATTCCCAGCGCCCGAAGTAGTTCCTGTACCTGCTCAGCATCGGCGCAGGGATGCCAGGTGCAGGCGTGCCAGGGATGTGGACGAGATGCTGCGCGAGCATGAGTCCACCCAGGATGATGGCAGCGTCGGCGGCGTCCTCACCGTTGCGATGTAGGAACTTCCGGCGCTTGATGTCCAGCCAGTTGAGGTGACTGTCATCTACGCGCACGGGGTCGACAGGGGGTTCTATGGATGGTTCTTGTTTGCGGCTGAGCTTGGGGGTGTTCATTCGTTTGAGACGGCTCATCAGTCGTTTGAGCACACTCATTTCAATGGGAGCGTTCGCTATTCTGCGGCCCTGCAGCACTGCTGTCCGCATTCTGTTCCTGTCTGCGGCCCGCAGGAGGGCGCGCAAGACATAATAGATGCCCGCGAGCACAAGCAGGCTGTAGACCAGAAACACCATCAGGGCCAGGTCAGCAGTTGTCATATTGCTGATTTGCACCGAAATTTGAGCCAAAAACAGTATATGTTTGTATCCGAAATCGACCCGGTGATCTTTCCCCCGCAGGGTGCCCAATTCGGCTGAGAGTACTTGCACCGTATCAAGCTGCTTGCTTTTCAAACAGAGCAGGTGGTTTGTAGCCCAGTGCACTGTGTGGCCGAACCGAGCCCTCAGCCTACAAACGCGCCGCCCTCAACCGACAGACACGGCCAGGCCGGAAGGTCATCATTTCACTACCCCGTCCCCGCTGCCGGTCTTCTGTATTTCCCCCTCGTTGGCAGTGGCGTGCGGGGCTGCTATCGGCCAGATCGACGCCGCACGTCCGCTCAGGAGTGCCGATCTTCCTCCGGCCCTTACCTTTGTATCCCCTGTGGCCCGCGCTTTCTCCCGACGAAGTACGCTCCCGCGTGAATAACCTTCGCCATCTCATACCTTCCCAAGAAAGCATCGAGATACTTCATCCAGAACAGTAGCCATTTGAACAGATCCACGTTCACACCGTATAGCGTTCTATTATTGAAGGAGAACAAGATTGCGAAGAAGTACACTAACAGATGACACATGGCTGATGCGGGCCCACGGTCGAATCCACTTTCAATACAGTCGAAATCCTCACAGAGAATGTTCAAGCCGTTCGATGAGAATCTGCATAAGTCGTACCGGTCCGAGTGAAGCGGAAATACAAACGGAACGCTCACGTAAAGAATCCCCCCTGGTTTGAGAATCCTGTGTATCTCACTTAGCACCTGCTGAGGGTGTCTCATATACTCCAGGGTGCTTATCGTTATGACGCAGTCAACGGACTCATCATCCACCGTCTTCATATCGTGAGCATCAGCAACCAAGTCCACGCCAGGTCCGGGTTCGATGTCAACACAGACAAGTTTCGCATTCTCCGGAGGACTACCGAACGCGTATGTTTCCCGGGCGTCTTTCGAGCCGACGTCGTAGATGATCGCTCCAGGAGAGAGCAGATCATAGGGATTTCGTGGGGTCTTGAACATGTAGTTCGTTGACGGAGGACTTGGCAGTTTGTGGTACAGCTTCCTAAGAAGATCTCTACAGTGCGTTTATCTACCACGTTCGAACAACGGATATCTCCTCACGATGAACGATGCCCGCGTAAACAGGCGGGGGATCTAGTGCCGGACTATTTGCCACGCTTGTCGCGTATCTGCTGCTTGAGCTCCTTGGTGATCTTGTCTGCTTCCTTCTCGCGAGCTTTCAGGTCCTTTTCATCTTCTGTTTCGGCGTCAGTTGTTTGTCTATCATGGTGTTCCTCCCTCGGGCCGTCCCTAGCCCTGCTTGGCGTGCCGTCATCTTACCTTACGGCCCTAAAGGCAGCTCATTGTCCTGATCAGTTAGCCCCTATTGTATGGCGCAAAGAAAAGCCCCCACCCGTTTCCAGATGGGGGCCTTGGGGGCGACTGAACAGCCAGCTTCGCGCTACAGGGTTAGGGCACGAAAATCGCCTCGCTGTCAGTCTATTGACTTTTGTCCCTGCGGTTGCAGTCCTGGGGCTAATGCCGCCGTCTCCACGCAAATGCCAGCGCCGCGAACCCAATGAACC